>ERZ781274.175-NODE-175-length-43478-cov-8.710246_pt1 | contig 43478 bp, 43 predicted proteins | sample MGYA00375852_ERZ781274 | MGnify/ENA primary metagenome ERZ781274 (study PRJEB29790, sample SAMN03653692) | human gut metagenome | host: Homo sapiens | place: USA: Dallas, Texas | collected 2013-07-09 | study: EMG produced TPA metagenomics assembly of the Gut...
CCCCGCATCTCCCTTGGAGACCTCAGATATATGTATCTCGCAGATCTTATCAAAAAGGAAAAACAGTTTAAAAAGATCATGGAACTTTTCGGATATGCAAATCCTTACCGGATGCTGAACCTCTGCCAGCAGATCGCGGATATCCAGGGAGAGACTTTAACTGTAAACGTTCCGTTTCCTGAGATATTTTATTATAAAATGTAAAGCTGATTTTAATCATAAAAATAATTCCAATAAGCATGAGTATCGGGAAGCTGGTAGGGTTTCTGTTCCACATTGCACTGCCTTTTCGGTTCCACGCAGCCCTGTTCCTTCGATAAAAGATGATGGGCCAACACATACTCTTCGATTATCTTTGAGATGTCATAGGTTTCCTGTTTCTGGGAGGCTACATAGATCCTGCTGGTAAAATCCGGGCTGTAATGTCCAAGACATTTAGAGATCGTTTTCATGTTGACCTGGTACTGTGCGAGGACTGTGGCATAGGTATTCCGGAATTTTCTCCAGGGTAGCCGGGAGATCCCGCTCTGTTCCATCAGGCGGTTGTAAGACTTGATATAAAAACTACGGTTATGGCACTGCCCGTTTTCATGACAGCAGATGTAGCCCAGATCCAGGAATTCTGGATCAGAAGCTTTGCGTTTTTCGTAGCGCTGTCGTTCCAGGAGGATCTCATCCAGGACAAAATCAGCCAGTACTACTGCTCTTTTGCTGTTTTTTGTTTTCAGTGGGAGTTCACTGCACAGTACCGGCCTGTTCTCCTGCGCCACTTCCATGTACAGGTTCTTTCCAAGCTGGCGTTCCACAAAAAGTTTCTTGCCAAGGAAATCAATATCGCTGTACCGGAGTCCGGTGATCTCAGAAATCCGCAGGCCGGCAGTGACGGCAAGGAGCATGGGCAGATAAATCATGGGTTCCTGCTGTTTACACAGATATAAAAGATGGGCAGCTTGTTCCACGGTATAAACCTGCTGCCGGGTATCCACTTTTTTCTTCTGGCATGGCTGTTTTACTTCGGAAGAGATCCCGGTATAGATATCTCTGGAAAGATAGTTGTGTTTCCGCGCATAGCAAAGGGAAGCCGTGACGACACCCGCCGCAGTTCTTAATACTCCCGGATGGGGAATACCAGACAATGCCTTTACCAGGTCTCTTCTCTGCAGCGCATCCAGCTTTTTATGGCCGAGTTTAGGAAGCAGATAGTTTTCTATGATATTCCGGTAAGCGTTGTAGGTATTATAAGTGATCCTTTTTTGACCGAGCATATGATGGTAAAACCAGAAATCATAAAACTCTTTCACGGTATAAGAAAAAGGGATGAAACTGCCGTTTGCGATTTCCATGAGGGCCTCATCCCTTTCCTGGCGGGCCAGCTGCTTGTTGGAAGAGGTGGTCCGCTGTACCATCTTCACATCGCCGGACTCAAAAACAAGTAAAAGACGGAAACAGTATTTTCGTCTGGCTTTTATGTATATAACGTCACCAAGGGATTTCCCGGAAATGAGCCTGCCATAAAGGAAGGTTTCCTTTACCGGCATCTGGAGATAGGGTTCATTCTTTTTCACAGGTTTTTCCCTCCTTTTTTCCAGCGCCAAGGACCGGGTCCAGGGAACCTGCAACGACAGCACCAACTTCAGGATCCGTACATGGAATCCTGTTGCAAAATGCCAGTGTTGTAGTCTGTTTTGTGTGGCCAAGGATACCAGAGACTGCTTCAAGGGAAAAATCCTGTTCGAGAAGAAAACGGGCGAACATATATCTCAGATCACGCATGTTCAGTCTTGGAAGACCCGCTTCTGTGGTGATCATTTTTAAAGCAGCTCCTAATGTAGAAACAGACTTTATCTTTGCTGTGGGGCCAAGACAAAGATAAGATTTATAGCCTGTAGCTGATGGATATTTTGTCAGGAGTTTCCTGTTTTCTTTCCGCCGGGCAGAAAGTTCCGAAAATAAAAAAGACGGAATTTTTAAGCTTCGGTTCTGTTTGGTCCCTTCCAGTTTTTTTAACTGGCAGTTCTTCCCGGAATCGTTCGAGGTATAGATCCTCTGGATTGTGATAGTCTGCTCATGACGGTTGAAATCCGAATACTTCAGTCCAAGGATTTCCCCGGGTGTCAGGCCGCAGAAAAGAGCCAGTTGAATCTCCAGGTAATGGTTGGAATTGGAAGCGGCAGTCAGGAATGTGCGAAGCTGTTCCGGGGAATAGAAAACCGGATTTCCGGGAGACTCCGGATAGTGCCGGATCTGCTGGAAGTCCATATCTGGAAGCCAGTTGTTTACACGGGCGTGTTTCAAAGCGTTGTGTAGCAGCTTATATGCATAATAGCCTCCATTGCAGCAGTAAGCCTGACAGGATTCCAGAACCCTATTGAGATAATCAGGAGTGACACATCCCAAAAGAATATCCTTATGCAGATGAGGCTGGATGATCAGGTTTATGATCCATTGCTTTTGAACCAGTGTACGGCTGCCATTAGAACCCTGAGCACACACATCATTCAGCCAGTAATCCAGATATTCCGAAAAGGTAAAAGGCATATCCCGCTCCTTTTTCAGTTTGGACAACTGGTCGTGGTAAGAAACCAGGGAACGTTGATAGCTCTCTTCTGCTTCTTCCCGGGATGAAAACCCGGTACGACGGCCGTATTCAATGGTGCAGATAAGAGGATTTACCAATTTGGTCAGATGAGCCCAGGTACCGTTGTCTTCCTGAAAGACGGGGGTTTTTGCTTGTTCTTTCATTGATTTGTTTTCTCCTTTGTGTGTTTGATATGCTTACAGATATTTCTCTATTACGAAACATTATATGAAGTTTCTCGGCTATTATCAATACAAAAGTTTCTTAATAACGAATTATTGATGAAAGTAGGGAATATCATGCAGAAACTCAGACCGGATATGAACATTGGCGGGAACATACAGAAAATACGGTATAGCCGAAAGCTTACACAGGATCAAGTGATTGCCAAAATGAATCTCATGGGGATCCAGATCTCCAAAAGTACCTATGCGAAGCTGGAAACAAATCGGATGAATATTAAAGTAAGCGAACTGGTGGCCATGAAGGAAATCTTTGAATGTGAGTTTAATGATTTCTTTGAAGAGCTGAATGAGTAATAATATAGATAAAATATTATTCGGGGAACTCTCTTATTATCTAGGTATATGGCAAAACGTAATTATATAAGAGGGTTCTCTGTCTTTTTATATAAGATAATGTCGTATGTGACAAAATGTTTACAAGAAGGTCAGAATTTTTAAATTCCTGATTTCTCTTAGCTTATGCGCCTATATCATATTGAAATTTCGCATATATAGAATGCCGCATTTTTTCATATAATTGCTTAAAATTTTCTTCTGCATCGTCAGAAGAGATAGTATTTGAAGTGATTAAGTCACTTTCGAGCCGACTGCTGTAATTAAGGGCAAACTCAGGGTATTTCAGAAATGTATCCAGGGCAGCAGATTCCAGTTCCTCTCCTACTTTCAAACGTTCCAACTGAATACTATCAAAAAGTTCTTGTGTCATAGGTACGATCCCGTATATTGCAGCCCATTGAGTCTGAGTGAAATGTTTCAATTCTGCCGGCAATGTCAGTAATTTTTGTTTTTGCTCCAAGGTCAATTCGTTGAATAAACTTTTTTCCATAATCAAAATTTCCTCCCATTGGAATAAGTGTGTGCAAGTAATTACAGTAGAGATTCTACAACTTATAATTCAATTATATATTAGTTATCCTATACTTACAATCCTGAATAATATTGTAGTTGAGGGTAATGGTATATGGAAGATCGTAATTATGGAACTATCCGGATCAAATTGGATGAAATGATAGAAAAGCAAAACATCAGTAAGAACAAATTGGCTCACCGCGCCGAAATGCAAAGGACCCAACTCAACCAGTTTTGTAAAGGAACGGTAACACGGCTGGATACCGCTGTTTTAGCCAGGTTGTGCTGTGCATTGAATTGTAAGATCGAGGATCTGTTGGAGTACGTTCCACCAGAAAATAAGGAAAAATAAATATATCTCATAAGCTAAAAAGTGCAGAGAAGTATATTATACAGTTATACGTCTCTGTACTTTTTTGCTTATGATGGTCATATCCTTAATGAAATCATTGTAGGTAACCATCCGCTATGTTTTCACTCATGTGTGAGATATACCCCAACAACCTATATTCCCTTTCATTTTTCCAGTCACAGATCATGCCATCAGCAAAATTAAAATCTATACCTCTTCCCTTTGCAATATTCATACTTCTTGTAAATGTATTGTATAATCCTACTGTAGCCCATGAAAAAGCTGTATCCATGAAAAACACAGCTATCTCATAAGTGATATTGAATCCACAGCCAATCGTGCTACAATAAAATTATACATTTCAATATAAGAAGGAGGTCATTCTATGGCACTGCAAGAAGATTTCAATCAAATAATAGATTACGCACATTTTTGGAACTGGGCTCCTGATTGGGGAGAAGTGCAAAGAATATACGAGAAATTCCCTGATTCCTTCTCCGTACTTACGCCCTTTGCGTATTCCTATTTGGAAGAACTGATTAGAACTACAACCTCCGACTATGGACTTCCTTTATTCGATCGTAATGGGCAACCAGTTAAGGTCAATGTTGGCATGAAGTTGATTTCTTTGGCAATAGCAGAAAATCAAAATAATCAGGAATATGTCAAGGTTCTGGAAGAAACAAAGAAATATTTCAAATATGTAAAAGTAAACAACGATGAAAACGGGCGAAACAGAGTTATGCATGGATTCGTTCATCCCCGTTTTTGGAGCAAGGAGAACTTCGAACAACTCATTCATCATATTGCTGTTCTTTCACCTTACTCAAAGTTTTAATCTATAACTTCGCTTTGAAATACGTTTGGAATACTCGCTTGTGATTCTGAGGAACCATCTTGAAAGGATCTGCGTTTAGCAATTCCGATTGAGATTTCACCTGTTTTAAGAGATTTAATAACTGTTATATTTTGTTATTAAATTCTCCGTAAACCCTTGAAAACACTGAATTTATCACTGGTGAGCTTTCCCTTATTGTTTCCCTTGTGTTATATTGTCCCACCAGTGTTTACGAACTCTGATAAGGGCAAATACAAGGGCAAGAAAATCCTATAAAACAGTATAACACAAAATAAAAGTGACATGGTGAACTGATTGAAATGCTTCTGATTTTTGCAACAAATGATTGATTTAACGATAAGGAGATTTGATACGATGAGAACAATATTTGCAGAATACAATCCCAAGCGCAACAGTATTGATGTTTATACCTCTGTTGGCTATATGCTCCGCATTGACTGTTGGGAAGCTGAAAAGGACTTAAAAACCACATCAGGATCAGACTGTGCATTAAACGCACTCGCCATTGATGATCCTCTTGAATATGCAAGATTATATCTTGATGGAAATTTGCAGATGTGGGTAGATGCGGAAGACTCATTAGATATTTTTTAATTTTTAAACAAATACAACAGTTTAAATAACTATTAGCTACAATATTTCCGGAAAATTCATCATAGGTTTGTATAAACGCAAAGAAACGGCGGCTCTGAAAATCAAAGTCGCCGTTCTAAATTGTCTGGTTTTTCTTTTGCCGTCATGCGGCAGATAATCAATTCATTCTATTTTGAACTTCTTTTATGCTACCTGATGTCTGCAATAGGAATGAATCGCCAAGAATGTAAACACAAATAATTCAATTCCTGCCGAAATCAAAATAACATGCGGTGTCCAGAAACTCATTCCACCGATATTCAGATAATTGAAATTTGCAAGCTGAGAAAGGAAATTGTTCTGCATACCAATTCCGGCAGATGGAAGTATGGTAGAGAGCCATGTTGCTCCCATCGCCACATAAGCAAAAAGCGACATGAGAAGAACTACGATAGAGATCAGCAAAACTGTCAATGTGTCTTTACATTTTGCAGACAGGAACAACATACAGCTAACCGTTGCTAATACAGAAAGTAAGCCCGCTGCTGCGAGAATTATCTGCAACTGCCCCAGATTGATGTTTGGCAGGTTACAGTCAGGTAACGCTGGAAAAAACTAATTCCTGAATTTGATTCTTTTTTCATGATATCTGCTCTCCTTAAATTATTTACAACAATCCCCGTCACCGCATCCAAGGCAAGTAAGGGATTCTATAAAGTGTTTGTAATTCATCAATGTCTCACAATTCAAAGAATAGTGATGCCATTTTCCTTCCTTACGATCATTCACAAGGCCGCATCCTACCAGTATCTTCATATGATGGGATAAAGTTGGCTGGGTAATTTCAAATCTTTCCAAAAGTTTACACCCGCACTTTTCTCCATCCGACAGCATCTGTACAATTTCCAGCCGGTTCGCATCGCCCAAAGCCTTGTATATCAAAGCCACATCCATTGCATTCATATTGACACATCACATTGATCATTGTCTATGTTCAATATAATATATACATAGATATTTGTCAATGTATGCATTTTAAAAAAGAGAATCAAGTTTTTGATTCTCTTCATACATTCATTATAGCTTTTATCATCCATTTTATTTGCCCCAAACAGCCGCTGCATTCGACCTTACAAGCAGTTCTTCCACAGGCAGACCAATCGGACAAATATCATGACAAGATAACGACTTCCCGCATCCTTCAAAAAATCTCTTCTTATATTCAGCAGAAATCTCATTCAAATGAGTGCTTTCCTGTTCTTCATTCAGAATCCGAAATGCGTTGACTGCAGCAACAGTGCCTGCGAAAGTCCCATTTGCAGAGAAGTTAGGACACACTTCAAGGCAACAGCCACACATCAGACAGCGTGCCGACTGGTATCTCGGTTCATGTGTCCACGAACTCATATAAGCTTCACTTTCAAGCCAAAGGTTCAGTTTTTTCAAATTTTCAAACAGATTTGACCGGTCAACGATCAAATCTCTTACAAGCGGAAATTTGCTTAAAGGTTCCAAGGTGATTGTAGAACCTTTTAACGTATGTAGAAATGTAGAGCATGCCAGCCTCGGACGTTCGTTAATCAGCATGGCGCAAGCCCCACATTTTCGCACCATACAGCTACATTCCCAGCTGATGGGAGTAACTATATTCCCTGAATCATCTTTCAAAGGTGTTCTACTGTTCAATTCCTTTAGAACATTGGCAACAGAGCTGTTTTTGCTTCCGTCAAACTCAAATTCCTGCCAATAACTGTCTGATTTCTGACTCTCCTGCCGCCTGATTCTTATTTTATATACCAAGTGAATCACCGCCTTTCTGGAACAGGTACAAAGGAAATCTGTATCTGCTTTCCATCAAATCTGGCTACCGTTGTTTTAAGGTAATCATCGTCATTGCTCTTCGGATAATCCTCCCGCCAGTGTGCACCACGGCTTTCTTTTCTTGCAAGAGCACTCTTTAGAACTGCCATGCCAAGCAATGGAAGATTTCCTGTCAGCGCTTGTACCGTTTGAATCCCATTTAACAACGTATTCTCATTTCTGACAACGCCCATAGTATCCTGCATCACTTTGTTTAATTGCTTTATTTCTGAAATTTGAGACGTTGGTGGAAAATCTATCTGTGTCGCACAAGATAGATCTACTACATCTGCCTGTTCACATGCTGATTTTGCCGCAACACGTCCTCCGTACAATGCGCCCAACAGGGAATTACCACCCAGACGGTTTGCACCATGATATTGGGCACAGCATTCCCCGGCAGCATAAAGATTCTGAATCGACGTTCTGTGCTGTTCATCCACAAGAATACCACCCATGAAGTAGTGGATTCCTGGCAAAACAGGCACCGGTTCCTTCCGGATATCCTTATGCAGATATGTCATGCAGTCATCTGCTAAGCCAGACAGCTTATTTGAAATGACCTCCTTCGATATTTCCGTCATATCAAGAAATACCTCGGATCCATGGCTGACCTTCCATATTTCTCTGGCGGTAATATCTCGTGGCATCAGATTTCCAAGCTCCGGGTATTTTTCCTCCATGAAATACCATTGTTTTCCATCTTTCATGGCAAACAACCTGCCACCTTCCCCTCTGGCCGCCTCGCTGATGAGCATGCGTTTTCCACCACATTTCACAGTTGTCGGATGGTACTGGATCATCTCGCCATTTGCCAGAGGAACACCAAGCCGGAACAATTCTGCGGTGACTTCTCCTGTATTGCTCAGCGAACCCGTTGTATTTCCAAACAATCCGTGCATACCACCGGTGGCAACAATAACCGCATTCCCCGGTAATTCCACAGTCTCCTGACTGTATTCATCCCTGATTACGCAGCCACAACAAATATTGCCACACAGACGAAGTGTTAGGAAAGAATGATGGCTGAACCGTTCTACCATACCAGATGCTTCTTTCCTGCGAACAGCGTCTATCATAGCTGTCATGATCTGCTTCCCGGTATCGCTCTGTGCAAAAGCAGTCCGTTTCTTTTTCTGCCCGCCAAAATTCCGCAGATCCACATCATCATAGCCACTCATGTTAAATTTAACTCCAAGTTTTAGCAGCCAGTGCACCAGCTCCGGTGCTGCCTGTGTCATTCCCCAAACTGCATTTGGATCTGCCAGACCACATGCTGCCTTTATTGTATCTGTAAAATGTTCTTCGGGACTGTCGTTTTCATCTTTTGTATTCAAAGCTGCGTTGATACCGCCCTCCGCCATAACAGACTGTGCCCGCTCTGACGGAAGGAAGGAAACCAGTTTTACATTGCATCCATTTTCCGCTGCCTGCAAAGCCGCTGAAAGTCCTGCCAGTCCAGCACCTATAATAATAATTGTCTTACTCATAGATATTGCCACCCAATATAATATAAAATAACCGCTCCCGCTATAAAAAGAAGAAGCACCGAAAGGATCAAATAAATATCGCTCCTTCGTTCTTTATAACTGATGATTCCCAGTGATACGAGCAATGGGCGTATATTGATAAAAATATGAACAAAGATTGCCGCTACGAACAAAAGCTGAGTTACCATCTTTACCGTTGTAAAAGGGAACAAAATATATGTCCCATTCTGCACCTTTCCAAACAAGCCAATATGGAATAACAGCAGAATCAGTATTGCCATCCCACTGGCTCGTCTCGCCCAAAATATGACGTTTTGTTTCAGATACATTTTTCCTGATTGCTTCGCTGTCTGTAAACTCTGAACTGTCAGGATGACACCAATCACCGTATGCACAACAAGAATACCAACACCAATCCATGCAAGAAGTTTCCCTGCACTACTTCCAACTCCGTTCAGCATAAAGCTGCCCATGATTCCATGAATCATAAAAATGAGAAGCATTAAAACAGACAAAATCGTATTCCATTTTCTCATAAATTCCCGCTCACCTCATTTCTTCGCTGTCCATGATCATATAGTCCATCTGTGTTAGCGTTGTAACGTCAATAAAATCATCCGATGCCAGGAATACATCATACTTTCCACTTACCACTCTTGATAGCATCATTGTGTTACTGTACTCTTTAAGATCTACGGAAAAACCGGCCTGTTTCAACCTGTCACAGAGTTTCTTAGCATAACTGACAAGCGGATAATCCGTCTCAGATACATATAACCGAAAACTAATGTCCGTTTTCATGAGATCTGTTTCATTTGTTTCCGAATCGTCCAGTGCCAATTCTTTTAATTTATTCCGGGTGTTCTCGTTGTCGAGACCATCTGACATCATATTAATACCGAGAACATAAGAGCCTTCCAACTGTGCGGAGGCTTGAGCCGCCTTTTTTGACTTCGGTGTTGCTCCTGTGACTGCATCAATCATAGAAGGCGGTGAATGTAAAATGATACCAAAACCTACAAGAAAAACAATCGTAACAACTAACAGAATCAGTTTTCGTTTCACATTCCACCTCATTTCCTATTTTTTCAAAATTCTCATTGCGTTCAAAACAGCAATTATGGTAACGCCTACATCACCAAATACAGCTTCCCACATTCCCGCAATACCAAGAGCGCCAAGAATCAGGAACACACTCTTAATCCCAAGAGCAATCACTATATTCTGCATGACAATCTGTTTTGTCGCTTTTGCTACTTCAATCGCGTCCACCAGCTTAGACGGTTCATCTGTCATCAGAACTACATCTGCTGCTTCAATGGCCGCATCCGAACCAAGCCCACCCATTGCAATACCAACATCTGCACGGGCAAGGACAGGAGCGTCATTGATACCATCACCAACAAAAGCCAATTTGCTTCCCGGTCTCTTTTTACTGTCTAAAAGCTCAACCTTTTCCACTTTTTGATCAGGAAACAGTTGTGCATAATATTCATCCAACTGCAATTCTTCCGCAACAGCCTTTCCGATTTTTTCATCATCACCAGTAAGCATGACTGTTTTTTCCACACCGATATGTTTCAAATCAGAAATTGCTTTTTTGCTGTCCGGCTTTACTTCATCTGTTATCAAAATGCATCCGGCATATTGACCATCTACTGCTACATAAACCTTTGTACCAACTTTTTCACAGGCTGTGTACTCCACATGCTCTGAATCCATAAGTTTCGTATTGCCAGCATAAACTTTCTTCTTTCCTGCCATGGCACTGATTCCATATCCAGAAATTTCCTTGTAATCAGAGATAACTGATTGGTCAATTTCTTTTCCATAAGCAGAGAGAATGGATTTTGCAATAGGATGGTTAGAAAAGCTCTCTGCCTGGACCGCATACTCCAGAACCTGTTCTTTTGAAAATCCATTTGCAGGCAGAATATCAGTCACATTGAAAACACCCTTTGTAAGTGTTCCAGTTTTATCGAACACAATAATGCTGACATTATTAAGCGCCTCTAAATAATTACTTCCTTTTACAAGAACACCTCGTTTAGATGCCGCACCAATACCTCCGAAGAAAGTCAGCGGGATTGAAATGACCAATGCACATGGGCAAGATACCACAAGGAAAACAAATCCTCTGCGAATCCACTCTGTCCAACCTCCACCAAGAAGGATCGGTGGCAGAATTGCCAGAATAGCTGCTAAGATTACAACAACAGGAGTGTAATAACGTGCAAATGTAGTAATGAAATTTTCTGTTGGTGCTTTTCTACTGGACGCATTCTCCACAAGATCAATAATCTTTGAAGCAGTAGATTCACCAAATGCTTTCGTTGTCTTAATCGTTAAAACACCCGTCTGATTCATACAACCGGAAAGTGCTTCGTCTCCTTTATGAACGCTTCTCGGAACCGATTCTCCAGTTAAAGCCCTCGTATCCAGCATAGAATCTCCATCCAATACCACACCGTCTAATGGGATTTTTTCACCAGGCTTTACAATAATAATCTCGCCAATGGCAACACTTTCAGGAGATATGGTAATCAATTCTCCGTTCCTTCTGACTGTAGCACAATCCGGACGTATATCCATTAAATCTGATATAGATTTTCTGGAACGCTCAACAGCCAATGACTGGAAAAATTCACCAACTTGATAGAACAGCATAACAGCAACTGCTTCCGGATATTCACCAATGACAAAAGCACCAATCGTAGAAACGCTCATCAGGAAATGTTCATCAAATACACGTCCCTTTGAAATATTCCTCACAGCTTGCCATACAACATCCCCGCCAAGAATAATATAGGAGACAATGAGAAAAACTAACTCGACAGGCAGTGGCACTTTCACAAAAACTGTCAATGCCATACCAATACCATAGATTGCTGCGCCAATCGCTAAACGAATCGTCAACTTCTTGTCCTCATTGTTATAGGATGTATTGGTATCCTGTTTTTTTGCAGGTATATAGTATTCCTGTGCAATTTCGGAAACTTCTACATCTGGCTCATGGCTGTGGACAATCGTTTCAATCTGACTGGCTATTGTATTTACGGCAGCTGGAGCAACATTGATTGTCAGCGTCTGCTTCATCAAATTTACAGCTGAGGATTGTACTCCATCCAATTCTCCGACTTCTTTTTCAATTTTTGCGGAGCAGTTCGGACAGTCCAAGCCCTTTAACAAATAACTCTTTGTAACGGGGATAATTGTTTCTTCCTGAACCTCCACACTCGGCTCATGGCTGTGGACAATCGTTTCAATCTGACTGGCTATTGTATTTGCGGCAGCTGGAGCAACATTGATTGTCAGCGTCTGCTTCATCAAATTTACAACTGAGGATTGTACTCCATCCAATTCTCCGACTTCTTTTTCAATTTTTGCAGAACAATTCGGACAATCCAATCCTTTTAACGAATAACTCTTTGTAACATTCATAACGGTTTCTTCCTGAACTTCCACATCGGGCTCATGACTATGAACAATCGTTTCAATCTGACTGGCTATCGTATCTGCGGCTGTCTGAGTAACATTGATTGTAAGCGTCTGCTTCATCAGATTTACCACTGAGGATTGCACTCCATCCAACTCTCCGATTTCTTTTTCAATTTTTGCGGAACAATTTGGACAGTCCAACCCTTTTAATAGAAATATGCGTTTCATGATAATCTCCTTATAATTTGTTTAATTGTTCAATTACTCAACTATAATATTAAAAAATATTATTTCTGCCAAAGATGCTCAAATCCCTTGTCAATAATCTCTTTCACATGATCATCTGCCAGCGAGTAGTAAACTATCTGTGCTTCTTTACGGAATTTTACCAGATTCGCTAGGCGTAATGCCTTTAACTGATGCGAAATTGCAGATTTTGTTACCCCCAGTAGCACTGCAAGATCACATACACACATCTCACTCTGTTCTAGAGCGTGTAAGATTTGTACTCTAGTTCCATCTCCAAATAGCTTAAACAAAGAAGCCAACTGGATATAATCATCTTTTGGCTGCATCTTGGATTTCACATCATTCACAATATCCTCATGAATTACATCGCAATTACAAATATAAGACGTTTTTGACATATATTCACCTCCAAATAATAATAGTTGAACAATTACTCAACTATTATTATACTTATTTTTAAATTAATGTCAATAAGCTGATGTTAGTTCCCCATAAATTTTACAATTAAAACCAGCTCTTTATTCTTTTCTTAATCTTTTTTTCCCAGTATACCGTTTTGGCTTTCTTGTCACACTTCCTGTAAATTCCGATTGAGCTTTCCCTTATTGTTTCCCTTGTGTTATATCGTCCCGCCAGTGTTTACGAACTCTGATAAGGGAAAATACAAGACCAAGAAAATTATGTAAAACAGTATAACACAAAATAAAAGTGACATGGTGAACTGATTGAAATGCTTCTGATTTTTGTAGCAAATAATTGATTGAACGATAAGGAGATAAAATACGATGAGAACAATATTTGCAGAATATAATCCCGGACGAAACAGCATTGATGTTTATATCAGTGCAGGCTATATGCTTCGCATTGACTGCTGGAAAGCAGAAAAGAATTTGAGAACCACACCCGGATCAGATTGTGCATTAAACACACTTGCCATTGATGAACCACTAGAATATGCGAGACTGTATCTTGATGGAAATTTACAGATGTGGGGTAGATGCAGAAGATTCCTTGACATTATAGTAATGTTCAAAAAACGCTGAGAATAATTTCTTCTCAGCGTTTCTGACGACTATTCGGACTTATTTTTTCCAGTAATTCTATTGTTTATGTTATTCCTGCTATATTGGAAGAAGATATCAAAGCACTGATTTATTGATTGTAATTATATTTTTTTCACTCTGCAAACCCGGAAGTTATATCATCACTTTGCTGCCAGATACTATAGATCTGATACAACATTGATCGGATTTCCTTCCATAAACTGCTTTATATTATCCGCCAGAATAGAAACCAACCGCTGTCTTGTCTCAAGTCCTTTCCATCCCATATGTGGCGTCAAAAGGACTTGATCCATAGTATAAAGAGGGTTTGTTTCTTCAGGTGGTTCAGTTTCCTGAACATCAAGTCCGGCTCCTGCAATCATACCATTTTCTAATGCTTCTATAAGAGCAGCCTCATCAATAAGCGCACCTCTTGAAGTATTAATAATAAACGCTGATGGCTTCATAAGCGATAGAGTTTCTTTATTGATCATATGTTTTGTACTTTCTGTCAATGGACAGTGCATGGAAACATAATCACTATTCTTAAGCAGCTCCTCAAGCGATACATAGCAGATCCCCTTCTCATCCTCTTTCGGTGTCCTGGCATATACAAGTATGTTCATATCCAAAGCCTGTGCGATCTGGATAACTTTCCTGCCAATGTGTCCTGCACCTATAACACCAAGTGTTTTTCCATTTACCTCAACATGCGGAACCTGAAGATTTCTGGTAAAATTGTCATGATTTCCGCATGCCAGCATCTTCATCTGTACCTGCATTGCAGAACTCAGATTCAATATCATCATGATCGCAGTATGTGCCACACGTTCTGTGCTGTATGCCGGGATATTGCAGACTGTAATCCCCTTCTTTCGTGCTGCTTCAAGATCAATATTATTATATCCTGTACCTGCCTCGCAGATCAGTTTAACAGATTCCGGAAATTTCTGTATCATTTCTGCACTCACAGGCATCTCCTTTGTTACAATGATATCTGCACCCTGAATACGCTCTGACAGCTGCTGTTCTGTTGTATCATCATATACTGTAACATCAGAAGATAAAACGGAAAAATCCAGCTTCCCATCAAAATTCATTTTCTTTGCATTCAATACCACACATTTATCGTTCATACTATAAATTTCTCCTTTTAAATTACTTTAGGCTATCGAGATTGCACCTCTTTATCAGTCGGCCATGATCTCCGAAGAGCCACATAGGATATTAAAAAGTTTGCAAACCAACCTGCTGGTACAGCAAGCCAGACAAACACAATGCCAAAACGCGGTGCACAAATCAAAGCAACCGACAGACGGATCGCCAGATTCACCATATTTGCAATAAGGAACGGGCGCATGATTCCAAGACCACGAAGGACCCCATCGGTTGCCATTTTGATTCCCATAAAGATGAAGAAGTAACCGAGCCATCTCATATAACCCTCGGATACCTGATAAGCCAGGGCAGTTCCATCTTTACCAAGGAATAGTGAGGAAATCTGAGTATGCAATGTTTCAATGACTATAAAAGCAAGAACTGCAAAACATACATCTAACACCAGTGCAGCGTGATATCCTTTTTTGATCCGTTCAATTTTCTTTGCACCAAGATTCTGGGAAACATATGGGGAAACCGCATTGCCAATGGATACAAAAATCAATGAAAAAACATTCTCTACCCGCATCGTCGCCGCATAACCCGCAAGTGCCTGTGTACCGAAAGGATTTACAACAGCCTGTACGATCATCATACCGATGGACACTGTAGACTGCTGAAGAACCGAAGGTACAGCAATTTGAAGCATGGAATATAACTCCTGCCTGTCAAACCAGTCAAAGCGACTTTTATATCGACGCATCCGGCTAAGGAAAAGAAAAAGTGAAAACACCGCAGAAATCCCCTGTGCTATAAGAGTCGCAAGGGCTGCACCAAACACACCGAGACCAAGTCCTGCCACCATCCAAAGATCCATAAAAATATTTAAGATTGACGAGAATACCAGGAGCCCCAGTGGGATTTTTGATTCACCAATGGAAGTGAACATGTTGGAAAGAATGTTATACATAAACAGAAACGGAAAGCCCACAAAATAGACCCGCAGATATAACACTGCATCATTCAGTATATCGCCAGGGGTTTGTAATACTCTCATCATCGAGTGGGAAAAGCAAAAGCCAAAAACACCAAGGACTATGCTTAAAATTAAAAAGCTAAACAAGGACGTTGACACGATGGTCTTCATTTTTCCATACTCCCTGGCACCGAAATAGCGGCTCACGAGCACACCGGCACCGACACCTGCCCCCAGTGCCACACAAATGAAAACATTGGTCAGCGCTGCGCAGGCCCCGACAGCTGCAAGTGCAGAGGAGCCAACAAATTGGCCGACGATGATAGAGTCAGCCATATTGTATATTTGCTGAAAAAAACTGCCCAAAATCATTGGCATTGCAAAAACCGTCAACGCTTTAAGAGGCGTATCTGTGAGCAAATATTCATCTTTTGACATTATCATATTCCTCCAAAGCCTTTATAATTTCGCTTATTCTTTCCTTCACCAGAATCTATTCCATACATTCAAAACGCAAGTTTTAAATTACGTTATGAAACAATTATATGTAGCTACAGCTGCTAAGTCAAGCCCGCGTTTACTTTCAGCTAAATAAATGATATGATATTTAATATCCGGAGGATATTATTTTACAGGAGGGACACTTATGTAACTGAACGGTTTAGATGAACTGGATCAGAAAATCATCCAGTTGCTTATAGAAAATGCACGTATTTCTTACTCTGATATCGGTAAAGAAACCGGTATTTCCAGAGTGGCAGTAAAAGCCCGGATTCAGGCTCTGGAGAAACAAGGCATAATTGAAGAATATACAACTATAATAAACCCTCAAAAGATCAGCGGTGCTGTTTCATGCTATTTTGAAATCGAGATAAAACCAGACCATCTGTCGCAGGTGACAGATATATTACATAATAATGATACTGTCACGCAGATTTACCGTGTCACAGGAAGAGACAAGCTGCATGTACATGCCGTTGCTTCATCAAGTGATGAAATGGAACACTTCCTGCACACAGTCATTGATACACTTCCCGGCGTTATCAGCTGCAGCTGCAATACGATCTTATCACGTATTAAAGATATTAAAGGATTACGGCTATAGAAGCCGACATAAAAGGAAATGATTTTTGCTAAGAAAATGCCGGTTTTGACTGGCAAATTTATAAGCTACTTTCATATTTTTAAACACGGACATAACCAGTAGATGGACCTGCACCAACTTTTGCGATATACCCACTCTTAACCAGATTCGTCAAAGTCCTTTCCACGGTAATTTTGCTTATATCAGGACAAAGCTCCATGATTTCTTTCTTTGTAATTTTGCCAACCTTGTTATCAATAACCGCTTTAATTCTATCAGGCTTAGAAAGACTCCGATGCTTCAAATACTCTACACGGCTTTCGAATTCATTGTATGCTTTCAACATGATACCCAGATAATATTTAACAAAAGGCTCATAGCTGTTTTCGCCCTCATGCCAGCCAGTAGAACTTGCTTGAAGGGCTTCATAATATGTTTCTTTTGTCTTTTCAATCAGCATTTCCATACTGACATATTTTCCAACGATGTATCCCGCCTTGTAAAAAAGCAGTAAAGTGAGCAAACGGCTCATCCTAACATTTCCGTCATTGAAAGGATGAATGCACAGAAAGTCCAGAATGAACATGGGAATCAAAACCAGTTTATCAATGCGGTCAGCTTCCCATGCTTCAAGGAAGCGAGCGCAAAGTTCTTCCATCGCTTCAGCAGTCTGAAATGCGGGAACTGGAATAAAACGTGCCTTCTGATGACCCTCGGCATCTGTTTCTGCAATTACATTATCGGAATTCTTATAACTTCCACCAGCAGATCCCTGTGAATAGGAGTACAGATCTCGATGTAACTGCAAAATAATGTTCGGTCTTGGGTTGATATATTCATAACCTTCGTAAATTGTGGAAAGTACTTCACGATAACCAGCAATTTCCTGCTCAGATCGGTTGCGGGGTTCTGCTTTTTGACTTACCAATTCTTCCAAACGCTTATCGCTTGTAAATATACCTTCGATTCGGTTGGATGCTCCCGTACTCTGAACCAATGCAACTTCTAAGAGTGTTTTCAATTCATCTACATTGGCTTCGAGAAATAATTCCTGTTTGCCTTTATGTTCATGAATGCTGCTAACCATCTGAACAATTTCAGGTGTTAACAATTTTTCAGGACTTACAATAAAATCAAAGTCTCTCATAGGAATCTCCTTCACTTCAGATTTATTTCCATCATTCTATCAACAAATGATGGAGATTTCAATAGATTTGATGGAGATAGAATATCCATATACACAATAAATATCCTCATTTCATCCATATATTATATCGTTTTATGGATTGTTTTTTCATTAAAATTACACTATTTTTTCACTATTTTTCATTACTTCATCGTTTTCGCCAACGAATTGAGCAACGCCCGCCTCTCTGGATTCAGATTCTTTTTCTCATAAAATGCTTCTTTAAAAAGCTCTGCATTTTTCCTTTGGTCATCATCCGGAATTTGAGAGTACGCATCCGTAATCATATTGACCTGTGCATGGCCGGAATCACCCTGTACTGCTTTGATATCAGATAATGGTACACACAAGCACGGAAAACACTTTATGCAAAATCTTCCACAGTAAAATCTATAAATGATCCGCAAAGGCAAAGGAAACCGACAGTTTACCATGTTTGGAATTATGGCAGTTCTTTTAGGAAGTGGAGATGCATTCCATCTGGTTCCCCGTGCAGTAGCGCTTTGTACAACTGGACTTGAGAACTTTACTGTACAGATGGGGTTAGAAAAGTGGATTACCTCTATCACTATGACTATCCTAAAATCATCCCCGCCTCAGAATTTGCAACAAGTTGTTGCAAATTTTCTATATCCTTTTATTTTACAGAAGTACTTATTTTTAACTTTTTTCCTTCAGATTTTATATTGCAAAAATCATATCACCATCTGCAGTATATCCTCTATATGTTCTGCATAATAATCAGCCCCATTCAGTTCCCCTTTCTCACCATATCCATACAGGCATCCTATAAAAGGGCTTTTGCAGGACCTGGCACATTCCAGATCCTGTCTCCTGTCTCCGACTACCAGATAAGGGCCACTATATTCCCGGATGATTTCCTGCACAATTTCTGTCTTTGGACGGAATCTGTATGATTCACAGTCATAAAAACGATCAAACCATCGTTCCATCCCAAATTCCTTCCAGTGTGCCTCACGATATGAAGCTTTACAGTTACTTAAGATCACAAGGTGATATCCCCGGTTCTTCAAAGCTGTTAGCATCTCCTCTGCTCCCGGATACCACACTGCCTTATGTTTCCTGATCTGTCTTACCATCAGATCTCCTACCATCCTGCTTGCCTGCTCTTTATAGCTCTGATCCAGTTCCGGCAAAAATGTATTCCACATCTCCTTACTGTTAAGTCCCAGCCAGCCGGCAATTTCCACCGAGCCTATCTCCCGTTCTTCGGTAACCTTCTGTTCTGTCAGCCACTGATAGGTTTCACGAAATGCCGGTTCATAGATTCCAAGGGTATGATGGATCGTTCCATCATAATCGAATATGATCGTTTTTGTCATCATTTATTTTCCTGTCTTTTAGAGCTGCTTCATCAGATTGACCATCTCAATCGCAGATAATGCACAATCATAGCCTTTATTTCCCGCTTTGCTTCCTGCACGCGCAATAGCCTGCTCGATATTTTCAGTCGTGATCACTCCGAATAAAACCGGGATTCCTGTTGCAAGTTCAACCTGTGCGATTCCCTTGGCAGATTCATTACACACCAGATCATAATGTGAAGTATCTCCACGGATGACAGCTCCAACGCAGATAATTGCATCATATTTTCCTGACTGTGCCATCTTCTGTGCTGTAATCGGAATCTCAAATGCTCCCGGTACCCATGCTGCAGTAATGTTCTCTTCTTCTACTCCATGTCTTACCAGTCCGTCGACTGCCCCTCCCAATAATTTATTCACAATAATTTCATTGAATCTCGCTGCCACGATACCAACCTTCATTCCCTCCGGTGCTACTACTTTTCCTTCTACTAAATTGATCTGTCTCATTTTTTCTTCCTCTTGATATTTGCTGTTTTTTATAAATTTATTTCTTTAAAAATATGACCCATCTTTTCCTGCTTCGTCTTCATATACTTCCGGTCATACTTTTGTGCCGGAATCTCCAGAGGTACTCTCTCATTGATCTTCAGTCCGAATTCGCCAAGTCCATAGACTTTATCCGGATTATTTGTCAGTAATCTTAATGATTTCACACCAAGGTCTGACAGTATCTGTGCCCCGACCCAGTACTCTCTGAGATCCGGTGCAAACCCTAACTTCACATTAGCCTCCACAGTATCGTATCCCTGCTCCTGAAGCGCATATGCTTTGATCTTATTGATCAGTCCGATTCCTCGGCCTTCTTGTCTCATATACAGAATAATTCCTCGGCCTTCTGCTTCTACCTGGCGCATCGCTGTCTGCAGCTGCAGGCCACAGTCACATCTGAGCGATCCGAATGCATCCCCTGTCAGACACTCCGAATGTACCCGGCAAAGCACATCCTCACCATCTCCCAGATCACCTTTTACCAGTGCCAGATGATGCTCTCCTGTAATATCATTGATATAACCATACATTTTAAAATCACCGTACTGCGTTGGGAGGTTTGCAACGGCTTCCTCCTTTACATGCTTTTCATGTATTCTTATATAATCCTGCAGATCACGGATCGTAATAAATGTAAGGTTATGCTCTTTTGCCATTTCCCATAGCTGTGATGTACGCATCATAGTTCCATCTTCTTTCATAACTTCACAGCACACGCCGCATTCTTTCAGTCCGGCAAGTCTCATAAGATCTGTTGTTGCCTCTGTATGGCCATTTCGTACCAAAACCCCGCCTTTTCTGGAAATAAGCGGAAACACATGTCCCGGTCTTCTGAAATCCTCCGGTTTTGACTGATCATCCACACACTTCATGATAGTATAGGAGCGCTCTTCCGCAGAGATACCTGTGGTTGTATCTGCGTGATCTACTGCCACGGTAAATGCTGTACTGTGATTGTCCGTGTTCTCCGCAACCATCGGCGGAAAGTTCAATCTCGCCGCAATTTCTGCACTCATCGGTGTACAGATAAGACCCTTTGCATAGGTCGCCATGAAATTAATATTTTCCCTGGTCGCAAACTCTGCCGCACATATCAGATCTCCCTCATTTTCTCTGTCCGGATCATCTGTGACCAGAACTATTTTTCCTTCCTTAAGATCCCTAAGTGCTTCTTCAATTGTGTTGTACTGATAATTTTGTGACATAGTGTATATCCTCCTGTTCTAAAACCCGAATTCTTCAAGAAACTCCATCGTAATTCCGGATTCTTTTTTCTCTTCTTCGTTTTTTCTGATGCCAAGCAGTTTTTCTACGTATTTTCCGATCACATCATTTTCCAGATTAACCAGATCCCCCGGCACCTTTTCCAAAAGAGTGGTTTCTTCTCCTGTATGTGGAATGACCGACACCTGAAAACCAGCTTCATCAACCCTTGCAACTGTCAGGCTGATCCCATCAATACAGACGGATCCTTTTTCCACGATCAGATGCAAAATCTGTGGCGATGTCTCAATTGATACCCAGATGGCATTTTCTTCCCGGAGCATGGAACGTATCACGCCAGTCCCATCAATATGGCCGCTTACTATGTGTCCCCCGAACCTACCGTCTGCAGCCATTGCACGTTCCAGGTTTACCTGGCTTCCGGCCTTGCAGCTGCCAAGACTGCTTCTTCTGATCGTCTCTGCCATCACATCGGCAGTAAATCCGTCCGGCTGAATCGACGTAACTGTCAGACACACACCATTCACAGCGATACTGTCACCGATCCTTGTCCCTTCCAGGACTTTCCGGGCTTTCACTGCCAGGATCCCTGATTCCCCTGTCAGCTGTATATAACGGACTTTTCCTTTCTCTTCTACGATTCCTGTAAACATGATTCCTCCTGTTTTTTATCACACACCTGACATTTTATCCGGATATCCTCACCGATCTGACAGATATCTGTATATTTCAGTTCCACTGCTTCAGACGGCAGTTCAACTCCAATACCCTCTACCGGTGTCTTCCCAGCCACACCGCCAAACAGCTTTGGTGCCACAAAAGCCTGTACTTCCTTTACAATTCCAGCTCGCAGTGCACTGTCATTTAACGTACCTCCTCCCTCCAGGAGGATGCTGTCAATGCCTCTGTTTCCAAGATCTGCCATCAGCTTCTTAAGGTCTATCTGATTCTTTTCGTCGGGACAGTAAATGGTTTCAACTCCCATGGTATGTAATATTTTTATTTTCTCTTTTGCATTTTTCTGTTCTGCATAAGCCACGATCGTCCGGTACTTTTCCGCACTTTTTACAATCTGACTGCCCGGCGGGATCCTGAGCTTACTGTCACACACAATCCTGACAGGACTTTTCCAGCCTTCTACCCGGACGTTTAACATCGGATCATCTGCAAGCACAGTTCCAATACCAGCCATGATTCCCATGTACTGATGCCGCATATGCTGTACTTCTTTTCGTGCAGATTCTCCGGTGATCCATTTTGATGCTCCTGTTTTCGTTGCGATCTTCCCATCCAGTGTCATGGCATACTTCATTACCACATAAGGGGTCTTCGTAGTAATATAATGGAAAAACACCGGGTTCAGCTGATCACATTCTTCTCTCATAAAATCTTCAACTACTGTTACACCGGCTTCCCTTAACATCTGTACACCTTTTCCTGCCACTTTCGGATTCGGATCTCTGGAACCGATCACCACTTTTCTGATCTTCTGTTCAATGATCGCTTCCGTACATGGAGGTGTTTTACCATGATGACAGCAAGGCTCCAACGTGACATAAATCACCGCACCTTCTGCTGATTCTGTAAGAGAAGCAATTGCATTACGTTCCGCGTGAAGTTCTCCATACTTTTTATGATAGCCTTCCCCGATGATCTTTCCGTCTTTTACGATCACTGCCCCTACCATAGGATTGGGATTCGTCCAGCCTTCTCCTTTTTTGGCCAGTTGAATAGCCCGAAGCATATATTCCTGATCCGTCATTTCTATTCCTTCTTTCTTATTCCTGTTCTTTGCCTGGGCTACGCCGAGGCTTTTAAACATGTGCAATCGGATTCACAGACAAGTGAATGGTATAGTTATTTCGAAAACGATGTACCAGATACAAAAAAAGCCTGCAGAAATATCTGCAGGGTGGAATTGATCTGTTACATATGATTGATAAATGAATGTCTGATTTTCCTATATAAAAAGCTCTGAAATGGATCACCATCTCAGAGCTCTGATACTACATTCATTCATACAAAAAATCAACTGTACTATCATCTTCTTCCATCCAGACTGTACTGTCGGCCCCGGAATCTCACCGGATCATGCCTCTCGGCTCGCGGGCTTTACCGCCGGTAGGGAATCTCACCCTGCCCTGAAGATATCTTTTTGTTTATTTTAATACTTTATCTGTTGTTTGTAAAGCAGAATTTTTATTTTACTTAGTTTACTGATGGAGATAGAATATCCATATACACAATAAATATCCTCATTTCATCCATATATTATATCGTTTTATGGATTGTTTTTTCATTAAAATTACACTATTTTTTCACTATTTTTCATTACTTCATCGTTTTCGCCAGTGAATTGAGCAATGCCCACATCTCTGGATTAGCCAATACTTTTGCCAGAAGTTCCGGATCGACTTCATCAGCAACAGAACCGTCACAAGCAACCAAACGATAACGGTTTCTGTATAGAGTTGGTTGAAGCTTCTGGTTAAAGATTTGCAAAAGTTCCCATAGTGCATTATCTTTTAATTTTGCACGCTGGTGATAGAAAGCGGCTTTTGATGGTGTTTCATCAGTGCGTCCGAAAAAATGATAAAGTTCTCTCTCTCTGATATTGTATATCCACTATAGTTTTAGATGTATCATCTTTACCATCTTGAATTGATCAGAAACTGTCATACTGACCTTTGTGGATAGCTTTAAGCCATTTTTAGGGATGTAACGATAGTATGGTTCCTCCGCAATCACCTTCACATTACCCCCGATCTTTGCTGCCAGTTCTTCCGCTGAATCCACATAAAAGAACATTTGTGCATCGGCATGGCCGACCTGTTTCATATATTTTTTCTTCATCATGGTCATTCCTCTTTTGTTCACCGTATCAAAAACAACTTCCATATTTCCAAATTGCCCAATCATACGCAGAAGGGCAATGACCTTATGTTCCTCAAAATAATGAAATAACCCGCCTGCAGTAACGAGAATAGGAGCATCAAATACATCATTGCGAACTTTTTTGATCCAATCCTTTGCAAAGGCATCCCCGGAAATATATAATTCCCTCTCTGGTTCGGGAAGAAGTCCCCGCCGGTATTCGATTACATGAGGCAGATCCACGGCATACAAGTGTGTCTTTCCGTTATCACATCGGTGATAGGTTGTCTCCAGACCACAGCCCAACTGGACAATCACACCGTCCGGTCTGCGTTCCAGAAAAGTCCGAATAATCCGATCCATATTAGCAGACCGGGAAGCAGAGGCCAAAAGGGTATACTGGCTCTGCATATTCTGTTTAATCAAGTCTGAAGGCAGCTTCTTTTTCAATTCCAATGCTTTTTTATCATATAAAATTTGCGGGTAATGCTCACTAGCATAAATTCTTCCCAGCATAGGGACGAACAGTGTATCCTCCACGACTCCTAACTTGGACATAGCCAAACCTCCTGTTTTGATACATTACTTTCTACCGACAAGCAACCGGGAAGAACCTAGCATCATCATGGCAGCCCGACGGTGGGCGCCAAAAGCTTCCTGTGCGGTATCAACAAGTCGTACTTCCTCATACCCCATATCCCGCAGTTTCTGCGCAAAACCTTCCATGTCACCGTACATCTTTTGTTTCATATCATCGTTAAGTGCAAAGACGCCGCCTTTTTTCAATACCCGCAGGCTTTCCAGCAACAGTTTCTGCATATCTGCACCCATGACAATGTGATAGACATAGTTGCTGATGACCACATCAAAGCTCTCATCAGGAAAATCCAGCTGCTTCGCATCACCGTGCTGAAATACACAGCGGGAAGCCACGCCCTCACTTGCAGCATTTTTCTCGCAGAGTGCCTTGCTGTAATTGTACACAGCGCCCCAATAATCAATACCGATTACTTTTGCTTTCGTCCATGTCAGAGCCGCACGGATTGTCAGCGCTCCGGAGCCGCAACCTACTTCCAGAATCTTGCCCTCACCGTCATAGTCTAGGTGCGAGAGGATAACCCGGTGAACCTGTTCCATGATTCTGCCACCGCCAAAGGCATACTGCCGCCTGATCCATGTGATCCAGATCAGCAAAACCACAAGTGCGATTGTGATGATGGCAAACAGCACACCGAGAACAGCGACATGAAATACATAAAAAGAGAGGACAGCCAGCACAGCGGCCAAAACTCCGATTCCGCCAATGATGTAAAAGACAGGATTGGACATCCAGCTTCCATAGTCTTCCCCGTGGGTGCCAAGGCGGATATTCTCCTGCTTCCATTGGTTCCTTTTCATTGCACTACCTCCTTTTCCTTCTTCACGCAAGTTTCCAGTTCTGGCTTTCTGTCTGCAGTTTTACCATATGGGCATATACACCATTCTTTTCTTCCAGATCCTTTGGTGATCCTTCTTCTGCCACTGTACCATCAGAAAGGACAACGATCTTATCTGCTCCGGCTACGGTACGCATCCTGTGGGCGATAACCAGAACGGTTTTATCTGCGATCAGACGGGAAAGGGCTGTCTGTATCAGAGTTTCATTCTCCACATCCAGGGAAGCAGTAGCTTCATCCAAAAGAATGATCGGCGCATTTTTCAGAAATGCACGGGCAATAGAGATGCGCTGGCGCTCTCCGCCGGAAAGTTCACAGCCATTTTCTCCGATATTGGTATGCCATCCATCTGGTAATTTTTCTGCAAATTCATCTACATTGGCAAGTTTCGCAGCCGCAATGACCTGTTCATCTGTGGCGTCTTTGTTTCCGATTCGGATATTTTCCAGAATCGTATTGTCAAACAGCGTGACATCCTGGAATACGATGGAATACAGAGAAAGCAGTGTTTCCGGGTCTATTCGGGATACATCCATGCCTCCCACGGTAATCTTTCCTCTGTTAATATCCCAGAACCTTGCTGCCAGCCGGGATACGGTTGTTTTTCCGCCGCCGGACGGGCCCACCAGAGCCGTAACCTCTCCCTGCTTTGCCGTAAAGGAGACATCTTTCAATACAGTTTCTCCGGTATTATAGGCAAACCCGACATGGTCAAAGACAATATCATACCCCTGATTGGAAAGCCTATCACTGCCCTGCTGGATGGGATGATCGAGAATTTCATTCATACGGGCAATGTTGGTTCGTGTACTGATGACTGCCGCAAGATTCTGGAGTGCGCCCTGCAGAGGGTCATATAAACGGGATACTACCAGAAGGAACATAAAGAATGTAAGCACGGAGAGGCTCCCTTGCATGAGCAGAACAGCTCCCACCAGCGCAACCGTTGCAATACCAAGCTTCAGCACCAGCGATGCGGAAACCACAAAAACAGCAAGGCCGAATTCATTGAGGATGGAACGATGCTCCACGGCACGGATCTTCTTTTCCAGACCTTTTAAATATGCCTGCTCCGCATTATTTGCTTTCAGGTCACGAACTGTTTCAATACACTCCTGTATCCCGTCTGCGCAGGCCATCTTTACATCCATGGCTTTCTGATTCAGATTTTCCTGAATCTTTGCGGAAAATCCCACAATCGCAAAGGCAACCGGCAGAACCCATAAGGCAGCCAGCGCCATTCTCCAGTCCGTAAAGAGCAGACCGATGGAAATCAGGATCGTAGAAATGATTGAACCTGCAAGCTCAGGGATAAAATGTGAAAAACTCTGCTCCAGGAAGGTGCAGTCCGCCATAATGGTACTGGTAAGATCGGCTAAATCCTTTTTCCCGAAAAAAGAAAGGGGGATTTTGCGCAGATGCTCTGCCAGAGTAATACGGCGGATGCCGCTTTCTTTGTAAGTGGCAAAATAGGTGGCATTGTATTGAAAGAAAGTGGTCAGCAGTATCAGGCCGATACACACCACGCAGCCTGCCACATAAAATGGAATTTTCCCACCGGGAACACCCCCGTTCATCAGATCGCTGACCAGGTAATATAAAAGTCCCACCGGGAACATAAAAGACAGATTCTGAAGGACACAGGCCAGGCAGCCTTTGATCAGGTCTTTTGCTCCCTGTTCAGACAGGGCATATTTTTTCTGCAGTTTTTTGATCATATCACTGCACCTCCTTTGTTACCTTCCATTGCACGGAAGTCTGGTAATTTTTCCACATACGGCTGAAAATGCCGTCTTTTGCAAGCAATTCACGGCTGTTCCCGCACTCGGCAACCTGTCCGTCGCAAATGACAAAGATCTGATCCACATTTGTTACGGTAGAAAGCCTGTGGGCAATCATAATCACCGTCTTTCCCTCGGAAAGTCTTGAAAAAGCAGCCTGTACGCGGCTTTCGTTATCCGGGTCAGCAAAGGCAGTGGCTTCATCCAGAATGATGATTGGTGCATTTTTCAGCATTACACGGGCAATGGCAATTCGCTGCTGCTCGCCGCCGGAAAGATAGACACCTTTTGTACCGATGACCGTATCCACACCCTGTGGGAGTTTTTCCAGAATATCATCGCATTGGGCGTGATGAAGGGCAGCCAGAACTTCCTCACGGGTAGCTTCCGGTTTCCCCATACGCACATTTTCCAGAATGGAAGCCTTGATCAGACGGCTATTCTGAAATACGAAAGACACTGTGTTCATGAGTTCCTCTTTCGGGATGTCTTTCACATTTACACCACCGATTTTTACCATTCCGCTCTGTGGATCAAAGAATCGGGAAATCAGGTTGGCAAGGGTTGTTTTTCCACCGCCGGATGGGCCTACAAAAGCTACCGTCTGTCCTGCAGGAATGGTGAGTGAAATATCTTTTAATACTTCTTTTTCTCCATCATAGCTGAAATGAATCGATTTCAGTTCCACGGAAGCATTTTGCGGATGCATAGGATGTCTGGTTTCCTCCAGAGGCTTCAAATGCAAAACGCTGTCAATTCTCTGTAAAGCGTCATCTACGATCATGGCATTTTCACTTTGGAACATGATGCGTGTCAGTGTAACAGAAATAACCGGTGTAATGATAATATAGAAAATGAGATCCAGTAAGAAACTGGAAGTCACACCCTCTTGCGTAAGCAACAGTCCTCCGGCGATCAGTGTGGCAAAAACTCCGTTAATTGCAGCTGTATAGAACATCATCGGTGTCCGAAGCTGCCTGGTATAAGCAATCACCCATACTTTATACCGGTCAATGGAGTCTTTAAACTTCTTAAAGGAAAAGATCGTCTGGCCAAAGGTTTTTACCACCGGAATCCCGCGGACATACTCTACCGCTTCATTGGACATATCATCCAGCGCATTCTGGTATTCTTTCATCTTTTCCTGCATCTGCTTTCCGGTCATTGCCATCATGATCAGAAACCCCAGCACAACCGGAACAAGGCTCAATAGTCCCAGTCTCCAGTCAAACACGAACAACAGCACCAAAAGACCGCAGGGGGTTGCAATGGCATTGGCTCTGTCGGGAAGCTGATGAGCGAGATAGGTTTCGGTGGCTGCACTGGATTCGTTGACGATTTTGCGCAGTTTTCCGCTGCCAAAACTCTCGGCAAATCCAAGAGGAAGCTTAACAATATGCTCCATGGTCTGGATACGCAGGTTTGTGGCGATACGAAATGCTCCCAAATGGGAACACATCAGCCCGGCTATGTAGACAAGCACCGCTATAACCGCAAACAATACTGCCATCCAGCCATTACTGGTCAGGTCCTGTGCCTGGGCAAAATTCGGTGCCACCTCCAATACTTCCTTGATCATTTTCCAGATGTAATAGAATGGTACCAGAGCAATCAGGGCACTGATGGCAGAAAGCACCCAGGAAGCATAGGTCAGGTACTTATGGCTGCCTGCAATTCCCAGCAGGCGTGATAAATTAGATTTTTTTTTCAAAAAAATTCCTCCTTTTCTTTGTGTCTATGATAAAGAGAACACGTCTATGTTCTTACAATATCCGAATTTAGGTTAGCTGTAGCTAACTATCGAACAAAAATTATAAGGCATTACTGCCCCATAATTTTCATCCATCCTGCTGTATAAAAGGCGCGCATTTCTCTAACGTAGTTTTCGGCATCTTTGAGCGGCATTTCGTGGATGATCAATTCAAAAAAAGTATGAAACATTCCGGTGATCAGAATATGCTCCAGCGAAGGATCGATATGCGGAGAGGACCGTCCAAGCTGCCTTAAGACATCCTGATAGGCATGCGTCCCATCTACCTCAATCTCCACCATTTCATCAATTAGCCCGGCAAATTTTGTCCCTTCCGAACAGCAGAGGATCAGTTTACATTCCTCTAAATGTTCGTACGCATAATAGAGAATATCGTACATGCAGATTCCCGAAATATCACTCATGACTTCCGGCTGCTGGGCAGCTGGTAGTTCGGCGAACTCCTGCTGTGCCTTTATAAAACGGTTACGAATATATTCATAATGTTCACCAACGATGGCTTCAAAAAGTTCTTCTTTGCTTTTGTAATATCCGTAAAAGGCTCCGGTAGTCATTCCCACGGATTTCACAATATTCCGCAGGGAAGCGTCTTTATATCCTTTTTCTAAAAATTCCGCTTTCGCTGCCCGGTGGATATTTTCTAAAGTCATTCCATTTCCGTTTATTTTGCACACCTCCTATATAACAGTGCTATATAACGCTGTTATAATTTTAATCTCTGAAAAAGGTTTTGTCAATAGCAACAAGAAATAGTTGCATAAAAACTGCAATCCAAACATCATTCTGCACTTTATTACTGATAAAATTTTTAAATACTGGTTTTGACAAAAGTTTCCTTTTTTCTAATAAATGATAAGCAGGGTGGAGTTTGTTCTCACACCCTGCTTTTTGATTATCATGAATTACTCGAAGATCTTCTTCACTTTTTCTTTCAGCCTGTCCATGCACCTGTAAACTGCCTTTTCGGTAATCTTCAGATACCTGGCGATTTCATGAGTGCTGGTCTTATCATGAGTCAGTGCCTCGATAGCTCGCTGCAATTCGTCCTCATTCTCCGGGTCAACGCTGCTAGTTGCCTCGTCCAAAATGACAACCGGCGCATTTTTCAGCATGGCACGGGCGATGGCAATACGCTGGCGCTCCCCACCGGAAAGGTGGGAACCGGTGCTGCCGACAACCGTATCATAGCCATTGTCCAGCCCGCGGATAAAGGCGTCGCAACCACTTTGTTCGGCGGCCTGTTCCACCTCCGCGTCTGTGGCGCTGGGTCTTCCCATGCGGATATTTTCCCGGATACTGCGGTTAAACAGGTAGTTGTCCTGAGATACATAGGAAATCTGATCTGCAATTTCAGACAGCGGTATATCCTTCAGCTCATGACCGCCGAGGGTAATGCTGCCGGATGTAACATCCCAATATCCGGCAATCAGCTTTGCCACCGTCGATTTGCCGGAGCCAGACGGCCCCACAAGGGCGGTCATGGTGCCGGGCCGGATGGTCAGGCTCACACCATGCAAAACCTCTGTTGTCCCGTCATAGGAAAAAGACACAGACCTAAGAGAAATGCCGGTATCTTCCAGCTTGACCGGCGTATCCTTATGGTTCAGTTCTTCAGCGTTTAAAAGCTGGCTGATTTCTTCCACATTTGTCCCTAATACGGCCAAATCGTCCGTAAAGGTAAAGGCTGCAACAATCGGCCCAATCAGTCCCAGCGAGAAAATTACGATAGACAGGAAAGTGGAAAGTTCCAGACTGCCGGAGAGCCAGAACGCGAAGCCGCAGGGCAGCACGCAGATCAGCACTGAGGGCAGGATGGCGTTGTAGGCGCTCATGGTTTTCTGGTTTTCACGCATCCAGTCCACATAATAGTTGGCGTTATAATTCACCGCGTCAGAATATTTTTTGTAGGAACCGGCGGACTGGCTGAACGCTTTTACCACCTCAATCCCGCCGATGTATTCTACAATGGCGTTTGCCATCTGCTTTCCCGCTTTAACCGCGCCCTCCCATTTGACGGGATAATTCTTCATACCGGCGGACATGACAGCAAGGCCCACCACCAGCGTAACAAGGGACAGGAGCGCCATGCGCCAGTCCATAACGAACAGATATACGACAATCACCAAAGGCACCAGCACATTTGCGGTCATTTCCGGGATCAGGTGCGCAAAGGTCGATTCCATGCCTTCAACCCGGTCAACAATCGTCGTTTTATACTGGCCGGACGGAGTATCTAAAATCGTCCCCATCGGGACGCGGGCCAGTTTTGCGGTGATATTTTCCCGCAGATCGCGCAGCGTGTAATAGGTCGCTGTGTGGGAAATCGTTGTAGAAAGACAGGAAAACAGCACCTTCCCAAAGTATCCGCACAGTGCAATAATACCAGCGGTCACATAGCGGGAATAATTCTGTTCCCCAGACAACATCATTGTGACAATATGCGCCACGCAGAAATAGGGCACCATCTGGCAGGCAACGCCTAATACCGCAAGGATAATACTGCCAATGAATTTCCCGTGATAGGGTTTGCCCCATCCCCATAAGACGCCTATGGGCGACTCTTTCTTTTCCTCCTTCATTCTGTGGACACCTCCTTCTTCATATCACTCAGAAAAAACTTTAGCAGGCGTTTTCGGCCATCGCTGTCCTCTATGGAATAACTTTCCTGAATTTGCCCATTTTCTAAGTGAAGGACATAATTGCAACAGCGTAGAATAAATTCCGGGTCATGCGTTACCACAAGCGCGGTTCTTCCGGCATTTGCCACCTGATTGACAACATTAGCGACCTGCCTCATGTGAAACAGGTCAAGGCCGCTGGTCGGTTCATCAAATAAAATCAGAGGCCGCCCCGAAGCAATCGCAGAGGCAACCGCCACACGCTGCTTTTGGCCGCCGGACAGCCCCATCGGGTGGCAGTCCTCAAAGGAAAGCAAGTCCATCTCCTGCAAGATTTCTCTTGCCTTCTGTTTATCCTCGGTTCTCATACTGAGCAGAATTTCATCCAGAAGACTTTCGGTAAAGAGCTGGTGGTTTACATCCTGCATGACCATATAACAGAGTTTCAATCGTTCTTTTCTGGAATAGTTCTTGCTCTGATCCTGCACCGTTCCTTTGAAGTGCTTTTCCAACCCGCAGAGGCACCGGGCAAAGGTGGATTTTCCCGCACCATTATGTCCGATGATGGCCGTGGCGCTGCCGAATGGGAAAGAGGTTTCCGTTATATGCAAGGTTTCCGGCTCATGCTTATAGGCAAAGGACACATTCTTTATCGTCCAAACCGCCTCATTCATTCTCTGCGGCGTGCCTTCAACTTCTGAAAGCCCCGCAAGATCAAGAGGGCGCAATCCCATATCATCGCGCTGTCTTGCCGACAGGCCGCAAAATTTCTCTGCTGTATAATCACCTTCGATTTCTCCATCTTTTAGGTACAGGACACGGTCAAAGAGGCCGGACAGATAATACAGCCGATGTTCAGAGATGATGATGGTCTTTCCCTGCGATTTCAAAGTAAAGAGTAGCTGTCGGAAATCAGCGATAGCGTATGCGTCAAGGTTGGATGATGGCTCATCAAGCACATAAATATCCGGGTCAATTGCCGCTGCCGATCCGCAGGCGATTTTTTGCTTTTCACCGCCGGACAAAGAAAAAATACTTCTATCAAGCAGCGGCTCCAACTTTAGCTGTGCAGCTACACGCTTTACACGGTCACGCACAAGATCTTCCGCTATGCCGTGATTCTCTGGGCCGAAAGCCAGTTCGCTGGTCGTGTCTACATTGAAAAACTGAGAACGCGGATTTTGAAATACAGAACCGACTTTCAGAGAAATATCAAACAGTGACAGGTCACGGGTATCCTTTCCATCCAGATAGACGGAGCCGGTATAAGTCCCCTCATGATAATGGGGGATCAAGCCGTTAAACAACCGGGTCATGGTTGTTTTCCCACAGCCGGAAGTCCCGCAGAGCAGGACAAAAGAACCGTCCTCAATAGTGCAGGAAATATGTTTCAAAGCGCCACCGGCCTGCCTCTCACTGTCGGGAAGGGTACTGGCAGGATAAGAAAAGGACACATCTTGACATTCAATCATTTCCTTCACCCCCTTGCGGCAAGCACATAGATTTGCGCTGCAAATGCTCCCAGACAGATCAGCAGGAAAATAACATCCTGCACATGAAAACCCAGCTTACAGATATTCGTCCGTTTTACCGGGCCTCCCAATCCCCGCGTAAGGGCTGCCTGGGACAGTTCCTCTCCGATTTTGACGGAGCAGATCATCATGGGGACAATCCGATACTCTAAAATCGCACCGACTTTTCCACCACCAAAGCGGACGCCACGCATCCGCATGGCGTCCCCAATAGCGCTCCATTCTTCCGCAACCGTGGGAAAGAAGCGAAACATCACAGACATAGGAATGGTAATCTGCTGCGGCAGGTGGAGCCGTTCCATCGCCGCAACAAATTCGCTGACCGTGGTTGTCGTTACCACGAAATATCCCATGACCACGCTGGGGGTGAACCTCAGCAGAATGCCAACAATGGCTACTGCAATGTAGTTTGCTACGCCAGCCAGTCGTGACAGACCGAACATTTCCAGGCACAGACTGCCTCCAAAAATCAGGATATAGAGAACAGCGCCTTTCCATTTTCTGGCCGCTGACAAAAGTAACAGCGGGATCGCCGCCAACACGATGATGTAATACTGCATGATACCTTCATACGAACCGCCTAAAATAAAGACAGCTATGGTAATCAGTACCGCCAGTTTTGTCCGGGGATCTAATAAAATTCCGCTATTGTTTTTTTGACTTGCAAGAAGTTCGCGGCTCATTATACAATTCCTGCCCGCTCAAAATGCTTTTTGAAAATCTTCCGTCCAATCAGACCGCCAACAAGACCGCTGACGAAAGCAGCGATAAGCAATACCGGCAAAATCCAGTCGGGCATATAAGCCATAAGCGTATCGGCATATTCCTGACCGTAACCGGGGAGCAGGTTCTGGTAGTAAGCGTCACGCGTCACAACGATGGGAATAAAGGCGCCGATTACCCACATGGAAAAAACGCCGTGAATCAACACTTCACGCTTGGCATTTTTGTAGTCACAGGCTTTCATCATAAAATCGGAAATCAGCCCGAAGATCAGCCCGGTAGGGATGCACCACCAGCCCATGCCGGTCAGCAGCATAATGATACCCAGCAGCACTCCGCAGATGGTAAGCATACCGAATTTCTCAATTTTGGAGAAGAACAACATCATCGGAATACCGCCCACAAGCGGCACGACCACGCTGATAAGCGGAATGAAAATCGGGATAAAACCGATGGACGCCGCAGCGAAAATGACGATAAAATAAATCGCCGTGAAAATACCGATATTGATGAGATCCTTTCCTTGCAATTTGTTGTTCATTGCGAAACCTCCTAACATGATTACTTTCGTCTTGATTAGTTCTTGCTAACCAACACTAATGATAGCATAAATTCAGCTGTGCTTCTATGCACATATCGGTATTTTAAGCCCGTATAGCAAGGAGCTTTTTCGCTCTGCCAGAATATCCATTGACCAGGAGTTTTCTCGCAGGTATAATAATATCAGCGATTTTGCGTGATGAAAGGGGCGAAGCAGTTGCGTAACATGATATACAACATTTTAGAAAACAGCGATGCTGTTTCTGGTGTAACCTTGAAAAACAGTCCAAATAGCAGCACATTGCTTTTGGATCGGGCAGATGGCAAGGGACGCATGACATTCCATACGCTCTTTCCGGGGCTGACTTTGGCTTTTATTTTTGTAAACGCTCCCGTATGGCCGGAGTCGGATGAAAATTCAAATCTAAAGCCTTTGCTGATTAACTATTGCGTTTCGGGCAGAAGTGAATTGCTTCTGGATGACGGCTCCTACATTTACCTGAAGGAAAATGATTTTTGTGTCAGTGAACAGACCGCACAGAAAGAATATATCTTTCCCACACGGCAATATCAGGGCATAAAAATATACTTTGACCTGCCACTTCTTTTACAGTCCTGCGGTGAACTTTTGAAATCTTTTTCACTTGACCTCCCTACGCTGGAAGAAAATTATTGTGGCAACCATAAGACATATATCAACGGAGCGGACAGTGAGCTGGAAAATATATTTCAAAAACTCTGGCGGCTATCTGAAAAGCCCTCTGCCTTCCATTTGCAAATCTATACGCTTGAACTTCTCCACCGGCTTTTTAACATGGAAATCCGGCCTCCGAAAACCTGCGGCTTCTACACGGAAACGCAGGTTGAAATTGCAAAAAGGGCAGCACAAATTCTTTCTAATGATCTTCGCCAGCACATCCCTATAAGGCAGATTGCAGAACGATTTTCGGTCAGTGAAACCAGCCTTAAGAATTATTTTCGAGGCGTATATGGACAGAATATATCCACCTGGCTACGGGAAATCCGTATGAACGAAGCCGCAAGGCTTCTTTCGGACACAAAGCGTCCGATTGCCGAAATATCAGGACAGGTTGGCTATTCTAATCAAGGAAAATTTGCAGCTGTATTTAAAAAACAGCTTGGATTATCACCCTTAGAATATCGACGATTCAAAAATTTGGAAAAATACTAAAGCCGAGATAGATTAATACTCTCGGCTTTACTCATTTCACATTCACAATTTGGCATTCAAAAACTAATTGTTTGATCCACTCCTTCTCTTTGATATTTGCTTGTTCGTAATAATTATAGATTTCCTCTACAGAGAGTTCTTTTAAAACCTTCTCTCCATTTTCTTCACATTCTTGTACTAAGCATCACTTAGCAAACTCATCAGATCAACCATTCCTTTCCATCAGATATTCAAACAGTGCCTCGGTAAACTCTTCTTTCTTTGCTCTTGAAACATTCAGTTCTATTCCGCATTTCAACCGTAGTACGCCTTTTTCTAACCCTTCTACTTTTCCAAAATTAACAATGTAACTATAATGCGTCCTAAATGACCTTGTCTCTTATAAAAAATGAAACGAAAGTAAGTTTCTTTTACTGCCAGCCTTAGAAAATTACTACCAGCAGCATCTTGAACTGTTCCTGTCCATATACCGCATGGGGATGTTTTGCTGGCATGACGATGGAGTCGCCTTCTTTTAGGATATATTCCTCGCCGTCAATAGTTACTTTTCCTACACCATCCAGACAGGTCACGAAGGCATCCCCGCCGGATTTATGGGTGCTGATCTCTTCGCCTTTGTCAAAAGAAAACAGAGTAACACTTACGTGTTCGTTCTGCGCCAGTGTTTTGCTGACTACCTGTCCGTCCTGGTATTCTACCTGCTCTTTTAAAGCCATGACTTCTGCTTTGTTGATGTTCTTAATTCCTGTCATTTTTTATGTCTCCTTTTTTAATTTATATTGTACCCAGTACAGTGAAAATTAAGTATCTGCTATATTGACGCAGTATATGAAAAGTCAAACTAATCAACATAGTGGCTACTTAATATTCGCTGTACTAAGCATAATGTGCCTGTTATACTTCACAATAATACAAGAAGGATCTAAGTTTCTCCCATCCTGCCTCGTCGAAGTCCCCATCCAGGGACAGGTCATAAACTGGTGCCTGGCAGTGGTCGTGGATTCCTCTCATATTCAGCACCATAGCAGTGTTTTCATAGCGTGGTGCCATCATCAGGATACCGCTGCAGTTCTCACCCAGTTCCAGTGCTTTTGCATAACGGTATCGTCCATTGGCACCAGAGTAGTCTGACAGATACTCATCGGCACGTTTTTGAAGCCCACTTAGGTCTTGGCTGAAGCTGCTTCTATCTCCCAGGCGCTCATGGATTGCCAACAGCTGTTTTTCCCATTTCTGGAAAAACTCTGTCGCATTTTTATTGCCAGAGGCTTCTTTCCACAGAAACAGCATCATCTCAGACAGCGGTGCCCGGCGGCACAGGATTCCTTCATACTCCAGCTGCTCCAGGATTCCCTCATTTAAGCTGGTCAGGCTGGCTGAGGTTCCAACTAATCCCAGTGATTTGGCTGAGGTACTTTCTTCTCCGATCTCCTTCTCCCAGCGGCGCAGGTCTTTCCACTCATGGAGGCTGCCATCTGGAAGCAGAGAGCGGTAACACTGATCCCGCATATGCGGATCGGCACTGTAAAGGATGTCGCCGCAAACCAGAGCCTTCATCAGAAGCTCCGGATCATCTGCGGTCACTGGAAGTGTCTCCAGGATCGGCGCGATAATGTCCACATGCTCATATCCCTTGCGGTCCAGTACCGTCCGGACGGCTCTTGCATACTGTCCATCTGCACCCTCGTTAAATGGGATCAAGAACTGTAAATCCTTCTGCTCTTCTTTCGGTGTCTCTTCCAACAAGGTCAAAATCTGACCTAACATCACTGGGAACGGCAGATATTCCTTGGAGTTGGTCTCTGCACGTCCCTTCATCAATACTTCACGGGAATAGTCTGGCAGTGTTTTTCTCTTTTTATAGCCGCACTGTTCAAAATAGTTTTCCAAGTACCAAGTGTGGTAACCAAAATCCGGCAGTACAAGTGTCTTGTCCTTATCCGGCTTGAACTTAATATTGGCTGGCTTCATCTTCACATCCAGGATGTTAAAATCTTTTGGCATCTGGGCTGGCGGTCTGTGGGAGATACTGTTAAGGAACGCCTCAATACGGGTAATAATACCGACTGCCGAATACTGCTCATCCACCTCGATCTGAAGGTACGGCTTATCCCCCATCTCTTCACGGAACATATGGTTTACAAGGGTATCAGGACCGCATCCGTGGTTGGTAAGGTAAACGGCATACAGGTTCGGATGGTGGGCCACGATCTTCGCACCGGATAACAGGTGGTCACCGAAATGATATTTTTTCTTTTGCGAATGATTCCGTTACACTCATTAATTAGTATTCGGGTGATCCAGGTTCGGAAAAATTTCTCTTTTTTTAATGTATCCAGCTTTTCATATGCTTTGAGAAGCGTTTCCTGAACAGCATCACAACAATCTGCATCATTTTTTAAAATGGATTTGGCCACATGATACAGCATCGCTTCCGCATCGTGGACCTCCTTAATAAATGCACTTTTTGTCATAGCCTGTTTCTCCTTTGGTCCGGACATTTATACACGTGTTTTTTTATTTTACATCAATTAGATGCATTTGAACATCAATCGGTTCTCCCAAAACAGTTTTTTCTAAAAATAAAACAGTTTTTTCTAAAAATAAAACAGTTTTTTTGAAGTAACTGGTTCTTGACACATAATATACCTTGCAATATTGAAGGAAGCTGATTTAATCCGAAACCAAAGAGAAGAAAAGTTTATTTATTAGGAATTAAATACTTCCGTATTGAAAGATGTCATGCTGTGGATCACAGATTTGAAAGGAACATCGGACGATGAAGGAAATGATAAAAAAATATAGAGGTTCATTAATTAGCTCTATACTGATAATCCTCACAGAAATGTCACAGACAGGTGCCTTTTATCAGCTGAAATCTCACAATTTTGTGACATTTGAAAACGGCCACCCTTTCGGATGACCGTTTCTCGTCTGTGTATCTTATTCAGCAATGCGTAGCCGTTCCACAACTGTTTTCTGTGCCATTTTGTTATAGCAGACCAAAGGTACAAAGGCGGTAATGAGAACTAACGGTATTACACAGAGGAACACAGGAAGCAGGGTAAAATGCCATGTAAAATAACTTAATTCTGCCCCCATCATTCGAACCACTGTCAGACTCCCCACGATAGAGATGAGCAGGGAACATATAAGCCCCAATGCGGAATACCCAATCCCCTCAATCATTAGCATCTGTTTGACTTGTCGGCCGGTCATACCTACCGATTGCAGCATGGCCAATTCTTTGTATCTGGACAAAATAGAGGTCATCATGGAATTGATAAAATTCAGTATGCCAATCAACGCCAGAATCGCACAAAGAGCACCTCCCACAAGACGGTACATGTTAATCATCCCATCAAAAGTCTGCCGCAGTGTCACTTTTGACAGATAATCCAAAGCTGTGTCCGTATTTGTAGTGTAGTTTTTCAGCCAGTTTTCCGTGGCAAGCTGGTATTCATTATCTACATTGAAGATGGTTTTCATGGCCGGCTGGTCGGCGGATACCATATTTCCCAGCAGCTCATTTGTCGGGAAAATATAATCCAGTCCCATATCTACTTGTAAAGGTGTTTCTAACGCTTTCGGTATATCTACCACAGCCAATACATCATATATTTTGTTTGTTCCATCAAGCTGCTGCACACAGATCTTGTCTCCCGGTTGATACAAACAGAGAGAACCGTCACTCATCATCCGCAGCGGTGTTACATACACGCCGGTTCCAGCTCTCCATTTTTCCATGTTCAGCTCTCCATCCAAAACCCGCACATACTCTGCCGGAAAGTCGTCTAACCCGTACACATTGACACCATGTTCCTGTCGAACCCTATAATTTCCCAGCTCATTTGCTATATCACGGGAAGAAACTGCAAGTTCCTGCAACTTTGTAAGATCATGTTTGGAAAGCGGCTGTTTGGAAGTCCACAGGTACACATTGCCTATATCTTCAAGACCATTCAACCTTTCAGCCTCACGAATGAAATCCTGGCTCACATTCGCCGTGTTATACGGGGCATAGCTGTTGATTACCGTTGTATCGGACACTGTAAAATCCGTAAGACTAAAATCAGCCACAAACTTATCGAAATCAAAGGAAGTTACATAGGTATAGACACTGTTCAAAAGAACGATGCTGAGTGCAAAGGACAAGGTGACAATCGTTACTTTTTTCTTATTGCGGCCAAGATTGCTTTTTGCCATCATAACTGTGCTTATACGTTTACTGCGACGGTCTTTCTTTTTTCCTCCTGCCTGCTCGACATAGTGTAGCGCCTCTATCGGGGAAACCTTGGCTGCCATCGCAGCAGGTTTTTGGCAGCTAATCAAAACAGTAATCATAGAAAAAACAATCGCCACCAAAAAAATCGACGGATTTACCGTAGTAACGACCCTTATATCATCCGTCAGCATATTTACAATCGCAGGCAGCAGCAATCGACCAATTGGCCATCCCAACAATAGACCAATAGGTATACCCATAAGAGATAGCTTAATTGCTTTTCTATAAACGATTTTTCTTATTTGTCTTGCAGTGGTTCCCAGTGTTTTCAACATTCCATAAAACCGAATATCCTGTGCGATAGAAATATAAAACACATTGTAGATTAGAAGATACCCTGCGATAAAGATAACCGCAATACCAGCTACAAGGGGCAGCATGGAAGAAAAACTGACCGTTGCCGTTTGGTAAGCGTCGTTAATACTTACCCGTTCATCTAAACCGTATTTGGAAGTCACATCTAATGCCTGCTTTTCAATGTTCCATGCCGTAGGCATCATCATAACAGCATCAATATAACCGGTTCCCACAGGTGGGGTTGTTCCGTCCGTTTCCCCGTGGATGACAGGAGCTACCTGTTCCGTATATTCTTTGGATAATAGAATTGTTTGACGATACGCCACAGCATCCCCATCCCAAATGCCGCAAAGCGTAAAGGTATCGCTAAATGTATCCGTATCAGTTATAAAGGTCAGTTCCATCTGTGTACCAACCTCATCAGGTAATCCCATCGCTGCCAGAACAATACGGCTGGTGGCAATCTCATTTTTCTGTTCCGGCAGATATCCGGTGTCGGGGGTGTTAAAAGTTAGTTCTGCATAGGTTTCATCACTATATCGCAGTTCCGTGGGTGTCTTGTTGAACTTATCACCCACGGCATTTCCTATGATAATCGAGTATCCGCTGTCCTTCACCCCTGTATCCGATGACAGCCGTTCATATTCTTCCCAAGATAAACGCTTGATACCTGCATGGGCAGAAGTGCCGGTTGTCCTCATATTACTTTCCTGCATAGCAGTCTGCAAGCTAATGGCAATTGTAAACAGGCTGGTAAAAAGCAGTGTGGCAAGCAAAATCGCCAATACAGCAATGGTGTTTCTCCGGGCTTTCAAAGAACGCTTTGCCAGAAGTTTCAGGACAGGTCTGTTGTTATTCCCAAATAAAATATCTGTCATATTTTCGCCCTCCTTTACTTGGAAATTCTGCCGTCCTCAATACGGATAATACAGCCGGCAAGCTGGGCAATCTCATTGTTATGAGTAATCATCACAATGGTCTGATGGAATTTCTGGCTGGTAACTTTCAAAAGTCCTAATACATCACTACTTGTCCTGCTGTCAAGGTTTCCGGTCGGTTCATCGGCCAAGACAATGGCTGGTTTGGAAACAAGGGCACGCGCAATTGCCACACGCTGTTGCTGACCGCCGGAGAGGTTGTTGGGCATATTGTTTAGCTTATCCTCCAGTCCCAGCATCTGCACTACTTCTTTCATAAACTTCTTATCTACCTTGTTTCCGTCCAGTTCCACAGGCAGCACGATGTTTTCGTAGACATTCAGCACCGGCACCAGATTGTAGTTCTGGAAGATAAAGCCGATGTTACGTCTGCGGAAGATGGTAAGCTGTTCATCCTTGAATTCAGAGAGTTCTTTTCCTTTTACTTGAATGCTACCGGAAGTCGGTGTATCCAAACCGCCCATCATATTCAGCAAGGTGGACTTACCACTGCCGGAAGTACCAACGATGGCAACAAACTCTCCCTCCTCAATGGAGAGGGTTACGCCATCCAATGCTTTTGTGATGTTCGGCTCAGTGCCGTAATATTTTTTTAAATCTGTTGTCTGCAATATGCTCATATAGAACACCATCCTTTCTTTGTGATGGTTTTATCATAAAGACCGAACCTCACAGAAATGTCACGAGCTACAAAGAATTTATAAGAAATTCGGTTCCAAATGTCATAAGTCTGTGACATTTCAATTTTGAGGGAATGTCGGTACTACTTTCGGAGCAGGAAAACAGAAAAGGTTGAGCCTTGCCCAATCTCTGATGCCACCCGGATATAGCCTTCCTGCAAGGTCATGATCTCACGGGCCAGATACAGACCAATCCCAATCCCCTCCACATCATGTACCGCATCTTCCCGGTAAAACCGTTTGAAAATCGTCCCCTGATGCTGCTCCGAGATGCCGATGCCGGTGTCGGCAATGTTGATCTTTACATACATTTCCCAGCCTTCCACAGACACACGGATCTGTCCGCCTGCCGGGGTGTACTTCACTGCGTTATCCAGAATGTTGAACAGAGCTTCGCTTGTCCATTTTCTATCGTGTCGCGCATCCAGATGCTCTGGACATTCCACCTGTACATCTATTTGTTTCTTTTCAGCATTGAACAAAATCCAGCCCAGGGCTGTGGCAAGGGTATCATAAACCGGCTGCTGTTTTTGATCCAACGAAATGACTCCAGTTTCCAAGCGGGAAGTTTTAATCATGGCCTGCATGAGAAAGTCCAGCTTATCAAGCTGACTAGCCTGGGCTGTCAGAAATTCCTTTTGCTTCTGCGGAGGAACCTCGTTTTCAAGCAGCGTGTTGTTGATTATCTTCAAGTTGGCAATCGGGGTCTTGACTTGATGGGAAATATCAGAGATCAGCTCTTGCAGGTCAGCTCGTTCCTTTGCGATGTTGTTTTTATTTTCCTGCATGACTTCGTACAACCGCCCCAGTCGGTAGTTGATTTTATAAAATAGGCTTTCTTCCTCAATCGTCTGCTTCGGCTGCATAATATCCCCGGAGAGCATATCATCCATTTGACCACAAAAGGAATCGGAGAACATGACCAGTTTCCGACGGATCAGGGTCACAAAGCAGATGACGCAAAGCAACACAAAGACACTGAACAAGAACACATACCCGACAGCGGTTATATTCTCGGTCAGCAGATAAATAGCGGCAGAAACCACACCAACTGCCAGCAGCAAGAGTATTCCCAAAAGGATACAGGCTTTGTTGATGGAGAATTTTCGTATATTCATTTCAGCGTCCCTCCAATCCACATATAGCCCATGCCGTACACCGTCTTAATGTACTGGCGGCCTTCCGTTTCAATTTTGTTTCTCACCCGGCTGATGGCTGCGGTCAGGGCGTGTTCATCCACAAAGTTTCCATCGGCATCCCACAGTTTTTCAAGTAGCATCTGCCTAGTCAAAACAATCTGCGGATTTTTGGTCAGGATTTTCAACATCCGATATTCCAACGGAGTGAACACCAGCGGCTTACCGGACAGGGAAGCAGTCATCTCTGAGAAATTGATGGATAGTGCGCCATCCTCATAGCAATCTCCGCCACTCTGTTTCGCCAGCCACCCCAATACCACGGACAGCTTTTTTTGAAAGACGCTCATGGGAAAAGGCTTGGTCACATAGTCCTCAGCTCCCAGCTCATATCCTTTGAGCATATCACTCTCCATATCATTTGCGGTCAGGAAGATCACCGCTGTATCTGACCGGCGCTCTTTTACTTCACCGCAGAAATCAAAGCCATTCCCATTTGGCAGGTTTACATCCAGCACGATCAGGTCATAGTCCTGCTTAGTTAGAAAATTACTGGCTGCTGATTTTGTCAATGCAGAGTCCACGACATAGCCCGCAGCATCCAAGTTATAGCACAAGGTATTATTCAAAAGTCGGTCATCCTCGACTACTAAAATTCGCATTGTATCACACTCCTTCATTCTTAGTGTAGCAT
>ERZ781274.225-NODE-225-length-33149-cov-4.337705_pt1 | contig 33149 bp, 32 predicted proteins | sample MGYA00375852_ERZ781274 | MGnify/ENA primary metagenome ERZ781274 (study PRJEB29790, sample SAMN03653692) | human gut metagenome | host: Homo sapiens | place: USA: Dallas, Texas | collected 2013-07-09 | study: EMG produced TPA metagenomics assembly of the Gut...
AAATTATCTTTCAATGATTGGGATTAAAGTACCAACACGTTTTGTCCTATAACCCCCTTTTGAAATTCATAAAAATACTGTATCATTTAATAATGACATACAAAAGGTTATGAATGAATTGTTAGTTTAAGAAGGAGATAATGTACTATGAATTATAAATACACCTATGAAAGCCCATTAGGAACTATGATTATGCTTGGTACATTATCATACTTAACAGATTTGTTTTTTATCGATGAAGATTATGCACCAAGTTATGATGATGCGGAGTATATAGAGCAACTAACAGGTCCATTTGAAGTAACTATTATGTGGCTAGACCAATACTTTAATGGTAAAAAGCCTTTTATTACACCACCGATTCAGTTAGAGGGGACAGAGTTCCGTAAGTCTGTATGGTCCATATTACAAACTATAGCTTATGGTGAAACTACAACATATGGAGATATAGGTAAAGAGATTGCAAAACAGCAAGGAAAAGATAGGATGTCTGCCCAAGCAGTAGGAGGTGCTGTAGGTCATAATCCTATATCTATTATCATTCCATGTCATCGTGTGATTGGTAGTAATGGAAAATTAACTGGCTATGCTGGCGGTATTGAACGTAAGAAATACATGCTTGATCTTGAAGCGAAACATAAATAGTACATATTAGATTGTAAAATCATATTTAAATAGACTTATAGAAAAAGAAGAAAGAGATTACTCATGATGGATAGACACATCATAGGTAATCTCTTTTGGTATATATAGGTGGGACTATTTAAATTGATTTACTAAGGTACCAATGCCACTAATCGATATAGATACGGTATCTCCTGATTTTAACCAACCATATTTGCTTTCATTTTTACCAAGTACAACACCACTAGGTGTACCGGTAAAGATAATGTCACCCTCTTGTAGTGTAATATACTGGGATACAAATTCGATAATCGCGTCCGGTTTAAACATCATTTGTTGTAATTTGGCTTGTTGACGTATTTCACCATTTACTGTTGTAGTAATAGTGGCATTGTCAAAATCAAAATCATCTGGAGAAACAATAGTAGGACCAATAGGGGCAAAGTTATCTAGTGATTTGCCGAGAATCCATTGAGAGCCTCTAAATTGTAAGACTCGAGCAGAAACATCATTTCCAATGGTATAGCCTAATATATGGTCTCTGGCCTGTTCACGAGATATATTTTTACCAGCCTTACCAATGACGATAACTAGTTCTCCTTCGTAATCATAATGAAGGTTTTTATCTTGAATGGGAACTATATCTTGATGTGACGCTAATGCATTAGATGTTTTCATAAAGATTTCTGGAAAATCATGTGTAGCAAGACTAGTTTCCTCTATATGGTCTGCATAGTTTAAACCGATACAGATAATGTTTTTGGGATTAGTAATTAGAGTACGGTTAGTAGATTCTTTCATGAGAGATACCTCCTTAAGAGATAAGATACATATATTGTAAGTTAATTATAATATAAATCGGTATGTAAAGAATAATTTTATCCTTATGATTTGAAACGAACTAAATTTATTATAGATAAAGACGTAGAGATTATTTATGATACCAATCGTTATAGATATGATGATCCATATGATTTATAAGGCATCAAAATAAGTGGTATTCTATATTTTGTACTTAAGTATACTTAACTTATTACATGTCTAATTTTTGTTCTCTATAGAATATGTTGAAATAACTTGCTCATAGTGTTAAGATTATAAGTATATTAATAAGCATGGAGGTAATTGTTATGAGCAAGAATATCGATTGGGATAATCTCGGTTTTGGTTATGTAGAAACCGACTACCGTTATTTGACTACATATAAAGATGGTAAATGGGACGAAGGCGGATTAATTACTGATGCTAACGTTGTTCTTAATGAATGTGCTGGTGTATTCCAATACGCTCAAACTGTCTTTGAAGGTTTGAAAGCATACTACACTAAAGATGGTCACATCGTATGCTTCCGTCCAGATTTGAATGCTGTTCGTTTGAATCAATCTTGTGAACGCCTTGTAATGCCTACATTACCTGAAGGTCGTTTCCTTGAAGCTGTAAAAGAAGTTGTAAAAGCAAACAAAGACTTTGTTCCTCCTTATGGTCATGGTGCAAGCCTTTATATTCGTCCATATATGATGGGTACAAACTCCGTTATCGGTGTAAAACCTGCAGATGAATATCAATTCCGTGTATTTACTACACCAGTAGGCCCTTACTTCAAAGGTGGCGCTAAACCAATCAAAATTCGTATCACTGATTTTGATCGTGCAGCTCCTCATGGTACTGGTCATATTAAAGCTGGTTTGAATTATGCTATGAGTTTGTATGCTATCACTGATGCTCATAACAAAGGTTATGCAGAAAACATGTACCTTGATGCGGCTACTCGTACACATGTAGAAGAGACTGGTGGTGCAAACTTTATCTTCATCACTAAAGATGGTAAATTAGTAACACCTAAATCCGATAGTATTTTGCCATCCATTACACGTCGTTCTTTGATGTATGTAGCAGAACACTACCTTGGTATGACTGTAGAAAATCGCCCTGTTCATAAAGATGAATTAAAAGACTTTGCTGAAATGGGTCTATGCGGTACAGCAGCGGTTATTTCTCCAGTAGGTCAAATCGATACTCCAGAAGGTACTATTAATGTACCAGCTGGTATGGATGATATGGGGCCTATCACTAAAAAATTATATGACACATTACTTGGCATTCAACATGGTGAAATCGAAGCTCCTGAAGGCTGGGTAGTTAAAATTTGCTAATCTTTTAATAGATTAATCTAGTAGATTATATAATTTAACACGTAAATAGAAATGGCATCTATCGTTGGATAGATGCCATTTTGTATTATTTTGTTATGTTAAATTCGCACTTAGGCTATTGTACAATTAGTTATAGACTATTAGTAAAACTAGTTATTAGTTAGATTTTGCACGACTTGTAACTTTAGCCATGAATTTTTCGTTATTAATAACAAATCGTTCATGAGTTCCTCGACCAATGATACCAACGCCGTCAGATGCTTCAATATCAAAGGTTATTTTACGTCCTTCTACAGCACTAACTGTAGCTTTAGCAGTTACTGTTGCACCAAGTGGAGTAGGCGCCTCGTGAGTAATGGATAGAGTGATACCTACAGTGCCTTCGCCATCTTCTAAATATGGTTGTACTGCTGCTTGTGCTGCTTCTTCCATTAATGCACACATAGCTGGTGTGGCAAAGACTTCTAAAGAACCGGATTTCATTGTTTTAGCAATATTAGATTCTGTAACTGTTACAGTCGCCGTAGCTGTTTGACCTGCTGATACCATAATATACCTTCTTTCATTAAGAATATTCTCGTTATAATAGTATTATACATCTTTCGATAATTTTTATGCTAATGCTATTATACATATTTTATAGATACTACCAGTTAAAAGTAATTATTTTTAACTGGTAGTAATTAGATAAATAGAATGTTTAAGTTCTTACATATAACAGTTCTATAGAATCCGTGATATAATAGAACTAGTTTTTTATAAAACGAGGTATATATGAGTACAAAAAAATTAAAGCCTTCTGGTGAAGGTTGGGTACAGTTAATAGCAGGCATTGGTTTTGTCATTCTATTAATTGCCATCAATATAGTAGATCCTACATTCTATCCTACCATGTGGCATTTAGCGACGAGTGGATCTATGGATGAGATAGCAGAGTATATTCAAGGCTTTGGTCCTATGGCTATGGTCGTTAGTATGCTTCTCGATATTTTTGTTAATGCTGTTGGTTTCTTACCATCCATATTTATCTCTACCGCAAACGGTTTAGTGTTTGGTATGTGGCCAGGCATCATTATTTCTTGGCTTGCAGAAACAATTGGCGTAGTCATTAGCTTTTACATTATGCGTTACTTCTTGCGTGATACGGCGGATAAGCTTATTGCTAAAAGTACAGTATTGATGAAAGTAGATGATTTTTCCGGTAAAAATGGTTTTGTGGTCATGTTATTTGCACGATCCTTACCATACTTTCCATCTGGTGTTATCACAGCACTTGGTGCCATTAGTAAAATCAAACCGAGAGACTATATCTTAGCAAATTTAATTGGTAAATTCCCATCCACAGCTCTTGAAGTAGCTATCGGTACAGATATCGTAAATTTCCAAGAGAATATGGGGCGATTAGGAATCATCGTAGTTGTTGCAGGTATTGTATACTTCATTCTTTGGAAAGTATATAAGAACTACATCAATAAGAAAAATGCTGAACAAGAGCACGATCCTAATGCTTAACAATCTCTAATTAATTAAATGTTATTCAATTTAGTATATATGAAAGAGGCGATAGTATGAGTTTTTCTCTTCCTGAACGGGTGACCTTAAAAGGTCCTAATTTTATTCGTGAAGTATTTGAACGTGGTGTAGGGGTAGAAGGTTTTATTAGCTTTGGTATTGGCAATCCTGCACCAGAAGCCATTCCTGTTGAGGTTATTGAAAAGGGTTTTGATGAAGTGGTTCACTCTAATCCCATGAGTCTTTTACAATATGGACCAATGCAAGGGGATGCACGTTTAGCAGAATTGACATTAGAGCGTCTTGTAAAAACACATAAGATGAATCCAGAAGGACAAGGTCTTATAATCTCCAATGGTGCTGGGCAGCTATTAGGCCTTGTACCAATTACCGTATTGGAACCTGGCGATGAAGTATACATGGATGAATTTACTTTTACTAGTGCTATCAATTCTGTACGCAATATGGGTGGTAAAGCATTAGGTATTAAGACTGATGAGTATGGCATGATTCCTAGTGAATTAGAAAAAGCTGCTCAATCTGGTAAAGGTAAATATATTTATCTCATTCCTAACTTCCAAAATCCAACAGGTATTACGATGCCGTTGGAACGCCGTAAAGAAATTTACGCTATTGCCTCTAAATATGATTTGTTTATCTATGAAGATGATCCATACGGTGAGATTCGCTTTGCTGGTGAGTATATTCCAACATTTAAATCCTTTGATACAGAAAATCGTGTTCTCTATGCAGGTTCATATTCGAAGACTTTGTCTGCAGGTTTGCGCGTAGGTTTCCTATTTGGCCCAGCGAAGGTAATAGAAGCTATTCAAGCATTAAAAAATAATACAGCAGGACAAATGCCACTAGTTACACAAAAGGTTGTAGCTAACGTATTGGATTCAATCGATTACGATGCACATTTAGAAAATGTACGTAAAGTTTATAAAACAAAATGTGATGCCTTGTTAAATGCTTTTAACAAGTATGCAAGCTCTAAGGTTAAGTTAACACAGCCTACTGGTGGTATGTTCGCATGGATGACGATGCCCGACGATGTAAATTGTGATGAATTCTTCGAAGCATGTATGGACAGAAATGTAGGGATTATTAAGTGTGGCGCCTTTGCGGCTGATGGAGCAGGGGAAGGACATGCATTCCGTTTGAGCTATACTGTACCAACAGTAGAAGAAATTACAAAGGGCATGGAAATTCTTGGAGCTTTAACTAAAGAATTCTGTGGTGAGTAATATATTGATAAAGTTTGATATGACATGATACAATGTAACAGTAGATACATTGTATCTACCATATAGAAAAAAAGTTTTACATATAGATATGAGGTAGTTCCTCAAAGAAAGTAGGTGTTTACTATGGGTTGCGGTAGCAGCAGTAGTGATTGCAATAGTTGTCCATCTTCTGGTTGCGGTGGCGGCGCTCCTCAACAACCTCAAGATTTTACAGCTCCATTACACGAGCTTAGTTCTGTTAAACATGTAATCGGCGTAGTATCTGGTAAAGGTGGCGTAGGTAAATCCTCCGTTACAAGCTTGATGGCCATTACTATGGCGCGTAAAGGTTACAAAGTAGGTATCCTCGATGCGGATATTACCGGTCCTTCCATTCCTAAAATATTCGGCATCAAGGAAAAAGCATATGCTGACGAAATTGGTATGTATCCGGTAAAATCCAAAGGTGGTATTGACGTTATGTCTGTTAATCTCCTTTTGGAAAACGATACAGATCCTGTTTTATGGCGTGGTCCTATTTTAGGCAATGTTGTAAAACAATTCTATAGTGATGTTATTTGGAAAGACATCGATTATTTATTCGTTGATATGCCACCAGGAACAGGTGACGTAGCGATTACAGTTTACCAATCCTTGAAATTGGATGGTATCATCATTGTTACATCTCCTCAAGACTTGGTATCCATGATTGTTGAAAAAGCAGTTAAAATGGCTGATTTAATGCAAGTGCCTATTATTGGTGTAGTGGAAAACTACTCTTACTTCCATTGCCCAGATAACGGTAAGGATTACCAAATCTTTGGTGAAAGCCACATTGAAGAAATCCTTCAAAAATACGGTCTATTATTGTTGAATCGTTTGCCAATTGATCCAACTATTGCAAATCTTTGCGATAAAGGTGACATTGAAGCTATTGAGAAAACAAATTTAGAGAACGTATCTCTACCTGAATAGGATTTATATGATAATGAAAGCTGTGCATACCTAGTGATGCACAGCTTTTTCTCATTTCTTTTTATGTTGTAATATAATATATTTATCATAAGAAGATATAAATATATTTCTAATTTCAAATACTACTGATATATACTGAAGACACCGTAGGATAGGGGGCTTAGTGTGTGTTTTATAGTCACCTTGCGATGCCTTGGTATTTCAGCAGTTATATATTTTAGTTTTTTCCTATGTAGGAGGTATGTGTATGAAAAAACTATTAAACTGGATTATTCCAGCGGTCTTTGGTATAGGCCTATGGTTTATTCCGACGCCAGAGGGTTTAACACCTCAATCTTGGCATTTATTCGCCATCTTTGTTGCTACTATCGTAGGCTTTATTACTCAGCCATTACCGATTGGTGGCGTATCTATCATTGTAATTACTGTGGCGGCTTTGACTGGTACTTTGAAAATCGGTGAAGCTATCTCCGGTTTTGCTAACTCTGCTATTTGGCTAATTGTAGGTGCGTTCTTATTCTCTCGTGGCTTTATTAAAACTGGTTTGGGGAAACGTATTGCGTATAATTTGATTGCTGCTTTTGGTAGTAGCTCCTTACGTTTGGCTTATGCATTAGCATTATCTGATTTAATTTTGGCTCCAGCAACTCCATCTAATACAGCTCGTGTAGGTGGTGTTATCATGCCAATTACTACAAGCTTGGCAAAAGCGTTCGGTTCTGAACCTCAAGATGGTCCTCGTAAAATTGGTTCCTTCTTGATGCAATCTATTTATCAAGTTAATACAATTACATCTGCTATGTTCCAAACATCCATGGCTGGTAATACCTTGGTTGCAGCATTGGCGCTTCAATCTTTTGGTATTGGCATTACTTGGGGTGATTGGGCTATGGCTGCCATCGTGCCTGGTATCGTTGCATTGCTTATTATGCCGTACTTCATTTACAAAGTATATCCACCTGAAATCACAGATGCTCGCGAAGCACAACAAATGATTCGTGAAGAGTTAAAAGGTCTTGGTAAAATGTCCTTCCAAGAATGGGTTATGCTAGGCGTATTTGTTTTGGCTTTAGTTTTATGGGCTACTTCTCAATTTACTAAAATTGATGCTACAACTGTTGCATTCTTAGGTATTTCTATTTTGCTTGCTACAAGTGTTCTTGTATGGGACGATGTTAAAAGTGAAAAAGGTGCTTGGGATACATTAGTTTGGATGGGTACATTAATGGGCTTTGCCGGTTTCTTGTCCAAATTGGGCTTCATCAAATGGGCAACAGTTCAAGTTGGTGGTTATATTCCAGAAGGATCTTGGATTATTGCCTTCGTTATAGCTGTACTTATTAATACATATTCCCACTATGTATTCGCATCTTTAACTGCACATATTTCTGCAATGTTCGTAGCATTCTCTGCAATTGCTATCTCTGCAGGTGCACCACCAATGTTGACATTGTTGATGATTGCATTCACATCTAACTTGTGTATGTCTTTGACTCACTATGCTGCAGGTCCATCTCCTGTAATTTTCAATACTGGTTATGTTCCTCAAAATACATGGTGGAAACTTGGTTTCTTTACATCCGTAATCAACTTAATTATCTTTATGGGCCTTGGTTCCGTATGGATGAAATTGATTGGTATGTGGTAAGACTAGATACTCAGAATTTTATATATTTGTAATACATTAAAAACTATGTATGTTAGAGTTTGATTGAAGTGTAGTTACAAAATATACGAAAAGCCGTCCCACTCGGGGCGGTTTTTTTGTGATAAAATAAGAGCAGTTAATATATTATTAATGTATATGTTGTAATATTATACGTGAATGAACTATTCATTGTGAATATACGAATAGCATCATTATTTTGCATAGGAGGAATCTATGAAATTTGATAATGAACAGTTATTGAAATATATTGGTGCTTGTACATCTCCGTATCATACAGTAGATACAAGTTTACAAATGTTATTGGACTCAGGTTTTACAGAACTTAATTTAGATGATGAGTGGCAATTAGACTCTGGTTCTTATGTAGTTAATGTGTTTGGTACTACTTTGTTTGCCTTTCATATAGGAAAGAAACCAGAACACACATTACGTATTGCTTCAGCGCATACGGACTTTCCTGCAATTCGGGTTAAACCAAATCCTATTACATCAGTAAAAGGTTATACCAAGTTAAATGTGGAAATGTACGGTGGCCTCATTGAAAATACATGGCTTGATCGTCCTTTAGGGGCTGCGGGTACAGTCGTATTAAAAGGTGATAATGCATTTGATGTAGACTCTGTATTGGTTGATACAAAACGTCCTATTGCAATCGTTCCAAACTTAGCTATACATATGAATCGTTCCGTTAATGATGGTGTTAAATTAAATCGTCAAAAGGAAATGCTTCCTATATTGATGATGGATCGTAAGGAAAAGGATAATTCTAGTAAATCTTTAAATGACCGGAACAATCCAAGCTTATTCCCAGAATCTGATATTCAATACGATGCGTGGACTACGTTCTTGGCTGATGAAGTCAACTGTGATCCATCTGAAATTTTGTCTTATGAAATGACATTATACCCAACAGAACAAGGCTGTGTATTAGGGACTGAAGGCGATTTTATTAGTGCGCCTCGTCTAGATAATTTAACATCTTGCTTTGGTGTACTATCAGGGATTATTCAGGCTCGTAAGGCTAATGCTGATGGTGTACGTTGTGCTATTCTTTTTGATAATGAAGAGGTAGGGAGTCGTACTAAACAGGGCGGAGCAGGGATGCTTTTACCAAACCTTATTAAACGAGTATATGATGCATTAGGATATTCTAATCAAGAGATGGATAGTTTCATTTCAAAAGGATTCATGATTTCCTCCGATGTAGCACATGGTTTACATCCAAACTATCCTGAAAAAAATGATATCACTAATATTCCTACACTTAATAAAGGGGTGGCTCTTAAAATAGCATGTAGTCAATCCTATGCTGGCGATGCACGGGCAATTGCCATCGTAAAGGGTTTATGTGATGAATCTAAAGCAAATTATCAAATTTATGTAAATCGTTCTGATATACCTGGTGGATCTACAGTTGGGTCTATTTCATCTGCTATGTTACCGATGAGAACAATGGATGTGGGCTTACCATTATTAGCGATGCATTCTGCACGGGAATTAATGGGTGCAAATGATCAAGAGCAACTCAATCGATTAATGAATCATTTCTTAGGTGATTAATAATGTACAATATAGAATTAGTTCGATGTGCATCGATAAAAGACATATGAGTTTTTGTCATGTACAGCAAATAATGTATTTTATGATTTCGTAATTAATATAATCCTTTAAATATGTGGAAAATATTGTATAATAGTTATATGTAATTATGAATATAATACTCATCATAAAAAATGATGAGCTATCCAAATATATTATTTTGACTATAAGTATAGGAAATATTCATATATTAATAAAATTGAAAGCTGATAGTTCACATTAGTGGAAGCTAGTAGGAGGCAATACATGAGAAAAATTAAATCCGTATTGGTTGCCAACCGTGGTGAGATCGCAATCCGCGTGTTCCGTGCATGTAATGAAATGGGTATTAAAACTGTAGCCATTTACTCCAAAGAGGATACATTATCCTTGCACCGTAACCAAGCTGACGAAGCCTATCTCGTAGGGGAAGGTAAAAAACCAGTTGAAGCATATCTTGATATTGAAGATATTATCCGTATTGCAAAAGAACATGATATTGATGCTATCCATCCAGGTTATGGTTTCTTGTCTGAAAACGAAGAGTTCGCTCGTCGTTGTGGTGAAGAAGGTATCATCTTTATCGGACCTCATGTAGAACATTTAAATATGTTTGGCGATAAGGTTAATGCTCGTGCACAAGCTAAATTGGCAGATATCCCAATGATTCCAGGTTCTGATGGGGCATTGCGTGATTTTGAACAATTAGAAGAATTTGCAAATACTCATGGTTTCCCATTGATGATTAAAGCCGTAAATGGCGGCGGCGGCCGTGGTATGCGTGAGGTTCATCGTAAAGAAGAACTTCGTGATGCATATGATCGCGCTAAATCTGAAGCGAAAGCTGCCTTTGGCGATGATGATGTATATGTAGAAAAACTTATTGTTGAACCTAAACATATTGAAGTACAAATCTTAGGTGATGAACATGGTAATGTAGTTCATTTACATGAACGTGATTGCTCTGTACAACGTCGTCACCAAAAGGTTGTTGAAATGGCTCCAGCTTTTGCATTGCCATTGGAAACTCGTAAAGCCGTATGTGATGCAGCCGTAAAAATCATGAAAAATGTTGGCTACGTTAATGCTGGTACTGTAGAATTCTTGGTAACTGCTGATGGCTCCTTCTATTTCATTGAAGTTAACCCTCGTATCCAAGTAGAACATACTGTAACAGAAATGATTACAGATATTGATATCGTTCATTCTCAAATCCGTATTGCTGAAGGTTATGACTTACATAGCCCAGAAGTAGGCATTCCAGCACAAGATGAAATTCCTTGTAAAGGTACTGCAATCCAATGTCGTATCACTACAGAAAATCCTAAAAATAACTTCATGCCTGATACAGGTAAAATCTTGGCATATCGTAGCTCCGGTGGCTTTGGTATCCGCTTAGACTCTGGTAATGCTTTCACAGGTGCCGTAGTAACACCTTACTATGATTCCTTGCTTGTAAAAGCGACTGCATTCGGTCCTAACAACGAAGAAACTATTCGTAAAATGCTTCGTTGTTTAAAAGAATTCCGTATTCGTGGCGTTAAAACTAATATTCACTTCTTGATTAACGTTCTTGAAAATCCTGAATTCCAAAGCGGTAACTACACTGTTAACTTCATTGAAGACCATCCAGAATTGTTTGAATTAAAACCAGACCGCGATCGTGGTACTAAATTATTGCGTTACATTGCTGACGTAACAATCAATGGCTACTCTGGTGCAGGACCTCAAGTGGTACCTGATTTTGAACCAATTCAAATGCCATCTGATTTAGATGTATCTCCAGCAGCTGGTACAAAACAAAAATTTGATGAATTAGGACCAGAAGGCTTCAGTAAATGGTTATCTGATCAAAAACAAGTATTCTTTACAGATACAACATGGCGTGATGCTCACCAATCCTTATTTGCTACACGTTTACGTACCATTGATATGGCACGCGTAGCTGGTCGTGTTGCAAAAGGTGTTCCTAACCTATTCTCCTTGGAATGTTGGGGCGGTGCTACATTCGACGTATCCTATCGTTTCTTACATGAAGATCCATGGGAACGCTTACGTATGTTCCGTCGCGAAGTGCCTAATACATTACTTCAAATGCTTATTCGTGGCGCTAATGCTGTAGGTTACACATCTTATCCAGATAATGTAGTTCGTCAATTTATTCAACGTGCTGCTACTAATGGTGTTGATGTATTCCGCGTATTCGATAGCTTAAATAGCCTTGATAATATGCATGTAGCTATTGATGAAGTTCGTGCACAAAACAAAATTGCTGAAGTAGCATTGTGCTATACAGGCGATATTCTTGATAGCAACCGTCCTAAATACAATTTAGACTACTATGTAAATATGGCTAAAGAGCTTGAAAAAGCGGGTGCTAATATTATTGCTATCAAAGATATGGCTGGTTTATTGAAACCTCAAGCTGCTTATAATCTTGTATCTGCTTTAAAAGATGCTGTTACTGTACCGATTCATTTACATACACATGAAGGTTCTGGCAATGCTATCTATTCCTATGGTCGCGCTGTAGATGCTGGTGTAGACGTTATCGACTTAGCATACTCTGCATTTGCTAATGGTACATCTCAACCTAGCATGAACTCCATGTACTATGCATTGAGTGGACATGACCGTCAACCTGAAATGAACATTGATTACATGGAAGAAATGTCGCATTACTTTGGCAGCATTCGTCCTTACTACAAAGGTGTAGATAAAGCAGAAGCATATCCTAACACTGAAGTATATCAACATGAAATGCCAGGTGGTCAATATTCCAACTTGCAACAACAAGCTAAGATGGTAGGCCTTGGTGATCGTTGGGCTGATATTAAGAAAATGTACCACCAAGTAAATATGATGTTTGGTGATATCATCAAAGTAACGCCATCCTCTAAAGTTGTAGGTGATATGACATTGTACATGGTACAAAATAATTTGACTGAAAAAGATATTTACGAAAAGGGCGATGTATTAGACTTCCCTCAATCCGTAGTTGAATTCTTTGAAGGTCGTCTTGGCACTCCATACCAAGGATTCCCTGAAGAGTTACAAAAAATTATCTTGAAAGGTGCAAAACCAATCACAGTTCGTCCAGGTGCAGTATTGCCTCCAACAGACTTTGAACATGTTCGCAATGAATTGAGTGAAATGGGTGCTCAAACAACTGATGAAGATATCAGTGCATACTGCTTGTACCCTAAGGTTTACCAAGATTACAATAAATTTGTAAAAGACTTTGGTAATGTATCTGTACTTGATACTCCAACATTCTTCTTCGGTATGAAACGGGGCGAAGAAATTCAAGTAACTATCGAAAAAGGTAAAACATTGATCATCAAAATGAACGGCTTATCTGAACCAGATGAAGATGGTAACCGTATCGTATTGTTCGAGTTCAATGGTCAACCTCGTGGTATTAAAGTTCATGATAAACATGCTAAGACTACTGGCGTTGTTCGTCGTAAAGCGGATGAATCTAACCCTGGTGAAATTGGTGCTACATTGTCTGGTTCCGTTGTTAAGATTCTCGTTAAAAATGGTCAATCTGTAGCTAAAGGTGAGCCATTGATCGTTACAGAAGCGATGAAGATGGAAACTACAATTACTGCTCCTATCGATGGTATCGTAGAAGAAATTCTAGTTCGTGAAGGTAGCCGCATCGAATCTGGCGACTGCTTGCTTCGCGTTGAAGATGCTCCTAAACGATAGTTAGAATAGTAGATAAAATTAAAAATATTATTTCTAAAGTATTTCATAACATAAAATGCTCTAGAATAATGGAAGAATCCCTAGGAAATCCTAGGGATTCTTTGTATTTTAAAGGCTTTCATGGTACTATATATAGTAGAGAAAATGGGCGTATTATGCACTATTTTAGAGTGATTATTAAAAAAGGAGTAGTAACAGATGAGATGTCCTTATTGCCAACACACAGACACGAAGGTAACAGACTCTAGAACGACTGATGAAGGTAATAGTATTCGCCGTCGCCGCGAATGTATCAATTGTGGCCGTCGCTTTACTACCTATGAAATTATAGAAGAAGTACCACTTATGGTATTAAAGAAAAACGGACGTCGTGAATTATTTGATCGCGGTAAATTATTAAATGGTCTATTGCGCTCTTGTGATAAACGTACTGTACCAATGTCTGTGATGGAACAAGTAGTGAATGATGTAGAGCGCGATATTCGTAATGAAATCAACCAAGAAGTAACTACTGATCGTATAGGTGAACTTGTATTGCAACAATTAAAAGATATCGACCAAGTTGCATACGTTCGCTTTGCTAGCGTATATCGTAAGTTTGATAATATTGATAGCTTTATGGAAGAACTGAAAGCATTAAAAAAACTAGATGCTAAAAAACCAAAACGCAATTAATTACTAATAGTATATGTGAGGCTTTATGATAGATTTACACTGCGATACGATTATGAAGTTAATAGATTATCCTAGTAATGGAGATTTGTATCGTAATACTTGGAAAGTCGATATAGAAAAATTACAAAAGGCTCACAGCAAGGTGCAGGATTTTGCATTATTTATCAATCTTGGTGATACAAATGACCCTTATGGTCGTTATGAAGCGATGCGTAATTTATGTACATCACAAATTCATCACTATGGAGAGCACATACAACATGTGCTCTCTTATCAAGATGTAGAGTCTGTATATGAGACTGGCAAGATTGGAGCTCTCATGTCTATTGAAGAGGGCGGCGTACTAGGTGGTGACTTAGATAAACTTAAACAAGCTTATCAAGATGGGGTTCGACTTATTACGCTTACCTGGAATTATCCAAATGGACTGGGTGAGCCACATTGTGGTGAGCAGCATAAAAAATTGACATCAAAAGGCGTTGAATTTGTAGAGGCTATGCAAGATTTAGGGATAATCGTCGATTGTTCCCATCTAAATGATGCTGGTACTGAGCAATTAGGAGATATTTTAGATGTACCATTTGTAGCATCACACTCCAATGCACGTGAAGTTACAGCCCATACTAGAAATCTACCAGATAATTTGATTAAGCTTATTGCTGATAAGGGTGGTGTGATAGGCCTTAACTTTGCCCAATCTTTTTTAGGCACATCACCGATAAGTCGAATTGAAGATATCGTAAATCATGGTTTATATCTTATCAATAAAGGCGGGGAGGATGTAGTTGCATTAGGAACCGATTTTGATGGTATTAAGCCGGATACAGAAATTAAAGACACTTCTGAAATGTATCGATTATACGATGCATTTAAAGAAGCTGGTTTATCTGTGGAACAATGTGAAAAATTATTCTGGAAAAATGCAGATAGACTGTTAAAGGAGATTTTATAATGACTGATTTAAATCCAATCATTGCAGATCGTTTTACGGAGCATTTGGAAGTCTTTGGTAAGACAATGGAGCATATGGATACCATTCAAGAGATTGCATATCGCTGTAAGGCGGCTTTAGAGAATGGCAATAAAATTTTGTTCTGTGGGAATGGTGGTTCTGCTGCTGATTCTCAACATTTAGCAGCTGAATTGATTTGTCGCTTTAAAAAGGAACGACGCTCTCTTGCAGGTATTGCATTGACTACTGATACATCTGCATTAACAGCTATTGCAAATGACTATGATTTTGAATCTGTTTTTGCACGTCAAGTAGAGGGCTTAGGCCGTACAGGAGACGTTCTCATTGGAATTTCTACATCTGGGAACTCCAAGAATGTTGTAAAGGCTGCAGAAATGGCCCGTTCTGTCGGCATGCACACCATAGCTTTCACAGGTGAAGGCGGTGGAAAACTAGCTGAATTATGTGATATTACATTAGCTATTCCAAGCAATGTGACAGCTCGTATTCAAGAAATGCACATTCTAGCAGGTCATATAATGTGCGAAATCATTGAAGAAGATTATTAACCATTACGGTCATATTTATAAATAGATACATGTTTGAAACCTGGTTTTTTAGATAACTCGTTATACATGTATATTGTGGTAAGGAATAGGTGGATTATGATAAATGCTACCATTAATCAATTTTTGACAAAACAACTACCCAATCTAAAGATTGCCGTTATAGGTGATGTGATGGTAGATCGTTATGTTTTTGGTGATGTAAGTCGTATTTCTCCGGAAGCACCGGTTCCTGTAAACCGCGTGGCAAAGATGAAAGAAGTGCTTGGTGGCGCTGGTAATGTTGCGTCAAACTTATCAAATTTAGATTGCACAGTATATCTTGGTGCTATTGCCGGTAATGATGACCATGGTCGTTTATTACAACAATTGCTAAAGGCTGATAAGATTGATACAACAGGTTTATTAACGAGTGATGATCGTTCTACCATTACTAAAATGCGTATCTTAGGGGATCGCCAACAGATGATGCGCCTTGATTTTGAAACGATTACAGATTTAACAAGTGAGGAAGAGGAACGACTGTCTGCTTGGCTAGAAAATCTATGTAAGACTGGTATCGATGGTATTGTTGTATCTGACTATGGTAAAGGTGTTTGTACACCAACATTGCTTAAAAAAATCTTTAGTTTATCTAAGGAGTATAGCGTACAAACCATTGTAGATCCTAAGGGTTCAGACTGGTCTAAATATAATGGTGCAACCTGCATTACACCGAATGTAAAAGAACTAGGTGAATGTGTAGGTCATAAGTTAGCTAACGATGATGCCACGATTGTTGAGGCTGCGAAGTCAGTATTGGCTAATGTTGATTTAGAGTACATTGTGGCTACACGGTCTGCTAAAGGGATTACTGTTATTGCAAAGGATGGACGCACATGGCATAATCCGGCTACACAACAAGAGGTATTCGATGTAAGTGGTGCAGGCGATACGGTTGTATCTATGATGATGACATGCCTTGCTAGCGGTCTATCTATGCGTTTGGCATTACATATTGCAAATGGTGCTGCTGGTATTGTCGTATCTAAGGTGGGCACATATCCAATCCACCGATCTGAACTATTGGATTTATGGCATTCTTATAAGCATAGTGTTCAATCTAAACCTTTATATACAAAAGAAGAGATGAAGCAACTTATTGCACAATGGCAAAACAAAGGTGAAACTGTTGTGTTTACTAATGGTTGTTTTGATATTCTTCATCGTGGACATATTACGTATTTACAAGAGGCGGCTCAGTTAGGCGATCATTTAATTATTGGATTAAATTCCGATGCTTCTGTTAGACGCCTAAAAGGGGAAACGCGTCCCATCGTACGTGAAGAGGATAGAGCTGCATTATTAAGCGCATTGCGTTGTATTGATGGTGTGGTGTTATTCGAAGAGGATACACCAGCTGAACTATTAGCTTATTTACGTCCTAATACGCTTGTTAAGGGCGGCGATTATAAGATAGAAGACATTATTGGACGTGAGTCCGTAGATCATGTAGAGGTGCTTTCATTTAAAGAAGGTTATTCTACATCAGATATTGTAGGGAAAATAGCTACTATGGCTAAGGAGGGTAAATTATGATTATCGTAACAGGCGGTGCTGGTTTTATTGGCAGTAATATTGTGAAAGCGTTAAATGACCGTGGTCGTACAGATATTCTTATTGTTGATGACCTTACAGATGGTCGTAAAATCCGAAATATTCAAAATCTAGAATTCTTAGATTATATCGATTGTGAAGATTTTGATTGTGCTATTGCTGATGGTACATTTGATGTAGGTCCTATTGAAGTAGTGTTCCATGAAGGTGCTTGTGCGGACACAATGGAATATAACGGCAAATATATGATGAAGAACAACTATGAAGGTTCTAAAAATCTATTCCATTATTGCCAAGACCGTCGTATTCCATTCATCTATGCATCCTCTGCATCTACCTATGGTAATGGTACAAATGGTTTTGTAGAAAAACCAGAAGCCGAAGAAGCCCTCAATCCATATGCGTACTCTAAATTGTTATTCGACCGTTATGTGCGTAAATATGAAGGTGAGTATACAGCGCAAGTTGTAGGTTTACGTTACTTCAATGTATATGGTCCTAATGAAGCTCATAAAGATAAAATGGCTTCCTTAGTTCGCCAAATGTTCTACAAAAATAAAGAAACTGGTATTATCAATCTATTTGAAGGTACAGATGGCTACGAAGATGGTGGTCAAACACGTGACTTTATCTATGTTAAAGACGTAGTTAATGTAAACTTCTATTTCTGGGAACACCCTGAAATTTCTGGTACTTTTAACTGTGGTACAGGTAATGCTCATAGCTTTAACCAATTTATGCAAGCTGTTATTGACTACAACGGTAAAGGCAAAATTGAATATATTCCGTTCCCAGAGGTATTAAAAGGCAAATACCAAAGCTTTACAGAGGCTGATACTACTAAATTATTGGCTGCTGGTTATGATAAAGGGTTCCATAAAATGGAAGATGCTGTTAAAGAATATTGTGAACTACTCGATAATAACGAAGGGTATTTACGTTAATGCGCAAGGTATTATTTTTAGATCGCGATGGTGTTATCAACAAAGATGTTAGTTATTTATATAAAATCAGCGATTTAGAATGGGTGGATGGAGCTAAAGAAGCACTAGCTTATGCGTATAGCAAGGGCTATGACCTCATTGTAGTGACAAATCAAAGTGGTGTAGCTAGAGGTTATTATAAGGAATCTGATGTTCAGATTTTACATGATCACATGGCTCATGAACTAGATCGCAGTGGGGCACCAATTTTACATTTTTATTATTGCCCTCACCATAAAGAAGGCTCTGTACCTCTTTATGCCGTCGATTGTGAATGTAGAAAGCCAAAGCCTGGTATGATTAATCAAGCTATTAAGGATTATGATGTAGACCCTAAAAGTAGTTTCCTTATTGGCGATAGTCAGCGCGATGTTGATGCAGCAGAAGCGGCTGGTGTAAAAGGCTATCTATTTACAGGTACAAATTTGTTAGATTTTATTAAGACTATTATTTAGCTCATTATTTATTTTACGCTTACTTTAGAGTAAATCAGATTCAACGGTGTTATGAGGCTTTTTAGTTGTGGTGTTGTATTTTGGGAGGCTATATGAAAGATTACAAGAATATACTCATCATTAAGATGAGTTCTTTAGGTGATGTAATTCATGCATTGCCTACCTTGTATGCAGTGCGTAAAAATTGGCCTAATGCGCATATTACATGGGCTATTCATGAACAATTTGAGAGTCTCCTACCTGGTAAACCATGGGTAGATGATGTAATCATTATCGACAAGAAACAACTTAAAAAGCCTGCTTATCTATGGCAGTTACGTAAGGATTTACATAGCCGTCATTTTGATATGACTTTAGACCTTCAATGTATTGCAAAGAGCGCCATTGTATCATTATTATCTGGTGCACCTGAAAAATATGGTTACTGGGAGCTTCGTGAAGGCAGTAATTTAGTTAATAAAGCACTTGTTGGTGAACATAAATACGATCATGTTATCGAACGATACCTCGATACCGTACGTGCTCTTGGCGGCGATGTAGAAGGTGTAGAGTTTCCTATGCCTGCTTATGTGGAGGCGGAGAAGTCCGTTAAGCATAAGTTACAATCTCATGGTGTAGAAGATGAATATGTAGTCGTTGTACCAGGTGCTCGCTGGATTGTTAAGGAATGGCCACTTCTCAATTTTGGAGAGCTATGTATCCGCTTATGTGAATCTGGTAAAAAAGTAGTTATTGCTGGTGCTCCAGATGATGCAGAAAAAGGAGCTTTCATAGCAAACTATGTAAAGCATAAGAATCTCATTAATTTAGTGGGCTCTACATCAATGCCTGAACTCATTGAATTGATTCGTCATTGTCAAATATTTATTAGTGCTGATACGGGTCCTTTGCATATTGCGAATGCCCTTAAGCGACCTTTGATTGCATTATTTGGAACCACATCTCCAAAACGAACTGGTCCATATGGAGGGAGTCATGTACATCTTATTATTTCACCTACATCAAAGGCTACACCTGAACAGCCATTAGTAGATGATCCTGATTGTATGGCTCAAATTCCTGTAGATGCTGTGTGGTCTGTATATGAGCAAGTAATTGGAAAGGAACTATAATGGAACTTGATTATAAACGCATTGTGGTCACCTTTCTCATGCACTTAGGTGATGTTATTTTAACGACTCCATTCTTAGAGGTGCTACGTAAAGCGGCTCCACATAGTCATATTACATATGTAATAGATGAAAAACTGCAACAAGTGATGCAATATAATCCAAATATTGATGAACTTATCGTTGTAGATAAAAAGGGGCGTCATAATAGTATTTCTGGGCTCAATGAGATAGCTCGAGAGATTAATGCAAAGGGTAAACCTGATATCGTTATCAATTTACATCCTAATGAACGTACTTCCTATTTAGCTTGGAAGATTCATGCGCCCATTACGACTGGTATGAGTCATTTTTTATTTAGACCGTTTATGACAAAGTATACCCGTCTAGACCGTAAAACTCGCCACGCTGCAGATATGTACATCAATGTACTAGAACAATTAGGTGTAACGGATATTTCTAACTCTGGTTTACATATTGAAACTTGTGAGGCATGGCGCCGTGAGGCTCAGGAGTTCTATGCTAGTCATGGTTTAACAGATAGTGATACGCTCATCGGTTTTAATATTGGTAGTGCGGTTCCTGAGAAACGCTGGCCTGCTGAACGATTTGCCCATGTAGCTGATTATTTGGGTCATTTAGGGTATAAAACAGTATTCTTTGGCGGCCCTATGGATCTCGAAATGGTGCAACCTGTAGTAGAACAAATGGAAACGAAACCGATTGTGGCTACTGGAAAATTCCAGTTAGGACCGTTGGCGGCGGCAATGAGCCGCTGTAATCTATTGATTACAAATGACTCTGGTCCTATGCATGTGGCCATCAGCCAAAAGGTGCCAATTGTGGCGCTTTACGGTCCATCAAACCCATTCTTTTATGGTCCGTACCAAGCTCATGCTATCGTTCTTGAAACGATGGACTCCTATGAGGTTGGTAAAAGCATGAAGAAGATTATTAAAGAAGGAAATTACAAAGGTTTGTCCGTAATTTCTGAAGAACAGGTCATTAAAGCAGCGGAAACGTTGCTTTCAGAATCGAAATAAACATATGAACTATATTGTATTTGATTTAGAGTGGAATCAACCCTATAGCAATGACATTAGCTTTATGAAGCGCACAAAAATGCCACTAACTGGGGAAATCATTCAAATCGGAGCGGTAAAACTGAATGAAAAAATGGACATTGTAGATCATTTTACAATGTTCATCAAACCACAATACCTGCCACGGATGCATAAACATGTCCGTGAATTGACAGGTATTACATCACGAGAACTCGATCATGGTGTGCCCTTTAAGACGGCTATGCAGTACTTTCAAAACTGGTGTGGTGATGAGTATATGTTGTTATCTTGGGGGTCTGATGACATTCTCATATTGCGTGAAAATCTAATGCTTCATAGGATGAAAGCTTTATCTTATGATCAATGGGTAGATGCACAGATGATTTATGCTTATCAGCGATATGGTACGAGTCAACAGTATTCTGTGGCTCATGCCATGGAGGACCTAAATATATCTACGGAGCATTTATCTGCTCATAATGCATTACATGATGCTGTATTTACGGCTCATATATGTCAAAAGCTAGATATACAACAAGGTATTTTACATTATGATCTAATTCGAAAGGAAAGTAGTAATCCTTTCTTATATCCACCAATTTTAACGTTCTTTATGTATGAGAACTTTCCTGAAAAGAAGCGCATTGTTCATGATAGAAGGGTTCGATTATCATTCTGCCCGTATTGTCAGACCCGCTTGGAAATGACGCGGCCAGAACGATTGCAAGGTGATAAGCATCTCGCTATAGGCGTTTGTCCTAAACATGGCGATTTTGCAGTGCAACTTAAAGTTGGAAAATATACGATTAAGTCCGGCAGTACTAAATTCTACGTTACAAAGGTATTAACGCATTGTACGGACGAAATTCGTTCTCTATATACTCAGAAGTCTGAAATTAATCGAGAGAAAGAGCGAAAATATTTGGAATTTCGCCGGGCGGAACTTGAAAAGGACCGCCAAAAATAATTTTATTAATTCCTGTTCACATCTATAGTTTCTTAATTATTAGCTTGTGAGCATTTAGAAAGGATAGATTATGGAACGCAAATATGCATGGCATAATTACGACGATGCCACTATGGAAAAGGTATATGCCTTAAGTGATACATATCGTCAATTTTTAGATAATGGTAAAACAGAACGTGAATGTGTTGTACAGGCCGTTGAATTTGCAGAAGCAAAAGGATATGTAAATTTAAAAGATATTATTAAATCCAATACGCCAATTAAAGCAGGAGACAAGCTTTATTACACACATATGGATAAATCCATTGCTTTATTTAATATTGGTACTGATGATATTGAATTGGGTATAAATATCTTAGGTGCTCATATTGACTCTCCACGTATCGATGTAAAACAAAACCCACAATATGAAGATAGCAATCTTGTATTTTGGGATACTCATTACTATGGAGGCATTAAAAAATACCATTGGGTTGCGATGCCTCTTGCTATTCATGGCGTTGTAGTAAAAACAGATGATACTCGTATCAACATCAATATTGGGGATAACGAAAATGATCCTGTATTCTGTATTACAGACTTGTTACCGCATTTGGGACAAGAGCAAATGCAAAAGAATGCAGCTAAGGTAATTGAAGGGGAAGCCCTTGATTTACTCATAGGCAGTCGTCCTGTAAAAGATGAAGAAAAAGAAGGGGTTACTAAATTTATTAACAACCTTCTTGAAAAAGAATATGGTTTTGTAGAACGTGATTTATTATCTGCAGAGCTTGAAATTGTACCAGCAGGTAAGGCGCGTGATATGGGCTTTGATCGTTCCATGGTTATGGCCTATGGTCAAGACGATCGCGTATGCGCATACACATCTTTAGTGGCTATGCTTGAAGTAGACAATGTTAAACGTAGTACTTGTTGCTTGCTTGTAGATAAAGAAGAAATCGGTTCTGTAGGCGCCACTGGTATGCAATCTCGTTTCTATGAAAATGCAGTAGCAGAAGTTCTCACACTTATGGGTAAACCTAATTCTGTAAGTGTACGACGGACCTTGGAAAATTCTCGTATGTTATCTTCTGATGTTAGTGCTGGCTATGATCCTTTATATGCATCTGCATTCGAAAAGAAAAATGCATCTTACTTAGGTATGGGGGTTGTATTTAATAAATTTACAGGCTCTCGTGGTAAAGCTGGTTCTAATGATGCGAATGCTGAATATATGGGCTTTATTCGTCGTGTCATGGAATCTAACAATGTAACATATCAAACAGCTGAACTTGGCAAGGTTGATCTCGGCGGTGGTGGTACCATTGCTTATATCATGGCCTTATACGGTATGAATGTTATCGACTGTGGTGTGGCTGTGCTTAGTATGCATGCTCCATGGGAGGTTACATCTAAGGCGGATATTTACGAAGCAAAACAATGCTATGTGGCATTCTTAAATGCAGCTGATGAATCAATCTAAAATTATGGGGCTTTCACCATTGGTGAAAGTCCATTCTATGTGAGGTATATATGAATCAAACAGATTTAGGCGCAGCCATAGAGGCAGCGAAGGGAGAGGCAACAGAGGTTAAGACTGTAAAGGTCGATATCTTTGATATTCCTGAAACAAAGGCTGAAGAATATATTGCTAATCGTGAAGAAGTAGCAGAAGCTGCAGCACAGGTCATGAAACCATACTGTGTAACGGTAAAGCGTGAAACTTTAGATCCTGATGAAGGGGAAGCTGTAGTTGGTTATTATGTAACGGGTGAAATTTTAATGTGTGTCATTCTCGATCCATTTGAAGTACCTGTTATGAAGGTAGCACTTGATAAGGGGACCCTTAAAGACTACATTTTAGCAGCTAATGATTTAACAGAAGACATGTTAGCATCTCTCGAAAAATAAGAGGATTTCATATCTTAATGTGTTCTATAAATGGACAAATGTAAAATACTTTAATCTGCTACATTGATGTAGTAAAGAAATTTGTTTATAATAGATGTATTATAGTCATTGCAGATAGGAAGGAAATCCCCATGAATTTAAAAAAAGGTATTGCCCTAGCGCTCACGGCGGCAGCATTGATGGCATTTACAGGCTGTGGCTCCAATGGAACAACATCTAATGGTGAATACAAGGTTGGTGTAGTACAACTGGTAGAACATCCTGCACTTGATGCTGCAAACAAAGGTTTTGTTGATGCTCTAAAAGAGAAAGGCTTAGCTGATAAAATCACCTTTGACCAACAAAATGCACAAGCTGATCAATCTAATTTGAATAGCATTGCACAGCGCTTTGTATCTGATCGTAAAAACTTAATTTTAGCCATTGCTACACCGGCAGCTCAATCTATGGCGAATGCAACTCACGATATTCCAATCTTGGGTACTGCTATTACTGATTATGAAGCAGCTAAACTTGTTAAATCTAATGAAAAACCAGGTGGTAATGTATCTGGTACATCTGATATGAACCCAGTAGAACAACAAGTTGATTTAATTTTACAAGTATTGCCGAACGCAAAAACTATCGGTACTATTTATAGTTCTAGTGAAGTAAATTCTCAAATTCAAGTTGAAAAAATGAAAGCTTATGCAGCTACAAAAGGTGTTAAGGTTGAAGAGGTTACCGTTTCTAACGTAAACGATATTCAACAAGCAGCACAAAATCTTGTTTCTCAACATGTAGATGCAATTTATGTGCCAACAGATAATGTAGTAGCTTCTGCGATGAGCAATCTTGTAGCGATTACCGACCCAGCAAAAATTCCTGTATTTGGCGGCGAAGATAACCACGTAAAAGGTGGTGCTGTAATGTCCTTGTCCGTAGATTACTACAAACTTGGATACCAAACAGGTTTAATGGCAGCTAAAATTTTAACTGGTGAAGCTAAAGTTGAAGATATGCCTATTGAAATGCAAAAAGAATTTAAATTAGTTGTAAGTAAAGATAAATTACAAAAATTGGGCATCACATTACCAGAAGAGTTGATGAACAAAGCAACTATGATTTAATACAGAACTGGTAAGGAGTTACATATGAACTGGAAAAAAGGTATTGCAGTAGCACTTAGTGCTATCTCTATTATGGCAATGGTAGCTGGTTGCGGTTCCAACACAGCAACTAATGATCAAAAGAAAATCGGCGTTATTCAATTGGTAGAACATCCATCTCTTGATGCTGCGAATAAAGGTTTTGTTGATGGTCTTGCATCTAAAGGCTATAAAGATGGGGAAAACATCAAATTAGACCAACAAAATGCTCAAGCTGACCAATCTAATTTAAATAGTATTGCTCAACGTTTTGTATCTGATAAAAAGGATTTAGTATTAGCCATTGCAACGCCAGCTGCACAAACTATGGCAAATGCATCTCATGATATTCCAATCATGGGTACTGCTATTACAGATTACGTAACAGCAAAACTTGTTCAATCTAACGAACATCCAGGTGGTAATGTATCTGGTACATCTGATATGACACCTGTAGAAAAAGAGGTTGATCTTATTATTGCGTTAGTACCAAATGTAAAACGCATTGGTGCTATTTACACATCTTCTGAAATCAATTCCCAACTTCAAGTTGAAAAAATGAAAGCTTATGCTGCAACAAAAGGTATTACCGTTGTAGAAGCTACTGTATCTAACGTAAATGATATCCAACAAGCGGCTACAAATCTTGTGAACCAAGATGTACAAGCTATTTATACACCAACTGATAATGTATTAGCATCTGCTATGGCTAACTTAGCTCAAATTACTGATGCTGCTAAAATTCCAGTATTTGCTGCCGATGAAGGTATGACAATGACTGGTGGTGTAGCAACATATTCTGTTGACTACTATAAATTAGGTTATCAAACTGGTTTAATGGCGGCAAAAGTGCTTTCTGGTGAAGCTAAAATCTCTGATTTAGCTATTGAAACACAAAAAGATATTAAGTTAACTGTGAATGAAGAACGTGCTAAAAAATTAGGTATTATAATTCCTGAAGCACTTCGTAAAGATATGAAATAATAGAGGAGATTTTGATGTTAGATTTAGTGGTAGGCACCATAACAACTGGCCTTTTATGGTCTTTGTTAGCGGTCGGTGTATTTATCACCTTCCGTGTATTAGATGTGGCTGACTTAACTGTAGAAGGTACGTTTCCAATGGGGGCGGCCATTTCTGCAATTTTAATTACAAGTGGTATGAACCCAATCCTATCTATCTTGATTGCCGGCATTGGCGGTATGGCTGCAGGTGCTGTAACAGGTTGGATTCATACAAAATTAAAGATTCCTGCGTTGCTCGCTGGTATCTTAACAATGATTGCTTTATACTCCATTAATCTTCATATTATGGGGAAAGCTAACGTATCCTTGCTTCGTATGGATACAATTTATACAATTATCGGTAGTGTACTTCATACAGCAAATATGTGGTCTGCAGCTATCGTAGGTATCATCGTAGCTGTTGTAGTTTGCTTATTACTATTCTGGTTCTTCGGTACTGAAATTGGTACAGCATTACGTGCAACAGGTGTTAACCCTCAAATGATTCGCGCTCAAGGCGTAAACACAGACAACATGATCGTTCTTGGTCTTTTGATTTCCAACGGTTTTGTTGGTATGTCTGGTGCATTGATTGGCCAATTCCAAGGCTTTGCCGACGTAGGTATGGGGATTGGTACTATCGTAATCGGTTTGGCTTCCGTAATTATCGGTGAGGTAGTATTTGGTACAAAATCTTTTGTACGTAGCCTCATCGCTGTAGTACTTGGTTCTATCGTATATCGTATCGTTATTGCGGCTGTACTCTACATGGGTATGCCACCAAACGACTTAAAATTATTTACTGCTATTCTTGTTGCCATCGCGCTTTCCTTGCCTACATTGAAAGCAAAGTGGTTGGCTCGTTAAGGAGGACACTATGTTAGAAGTAAAAAATATGGTAAAAACCTTCTTTAAGGGCACAATCAATGAAAAAACTGCTCTTCAAGGTATTGATCTTCGATTAGAAGAAGGCGATTTCTGTACTGTAATCGGTGGTAATGGTGCTGGTAAAAGTACGTTGCTAAACTCCATCGCTGGTGTATTCCCAGTAGATGAAGGTTCTATTACAATTAATGATATTGATGTAACAAAAATGCCGGAATACAAACGTGCTAAATACATTGGCCGTGTATTCCAAGACCCTATGGTTGGTACGGCAGGTAACATGCAAATTGAGGAAAATTTGATCCTTGCTATGCGCCGTGGTAAAAACTTAGGTCTTAAATGGGCTTTCAAAGATAGCGAACAAGCATTCTTCAAAGAACGCCTTGCACTATTAGGTTTAGGCCTTGAAGACCGCTTATCTGCTCGTATGGGCTTGTTATCTGGTGGTCAACGCCAATCCATTACATTGTTGATGGCTACTATGCTTCGTCCTGAACTTTTATTACTTGACGAACATACAGCGGCTCTTGACCCTAAGACGGCAGAAAATGTTTTGCAATTAACAGATAAACTAGTTGCTGAACATAACTTAACGACTCTCATGATTACCCACAACATGCGTGATGCATTGCGCTTTGGTAATCGCCTCATTATGATGGATGCTGGTCGCATCATCTATGATGTAAAAGGGGAAGAAAAGAAAAAATTAACAGTTGCCGATTTATTACAAAAATTTGAAGTAGCTGGGGAAAATGCATTGAGCGACCGTATGGTGCTAGGTGCGAAATAATAGAAGAGGGCATAAGCCCTCTTTTATTTATGACATACCTTTACAAGTTAAGGAAGATACTGTATACTAAATAAGGTCGTAAGACATATCGTAAGCGAAGTATTCGAATCTCCAACGGTTACTTAAGCTTATCGGGATTATTTATTTTTTTAGGAGGTAACATTAATGTTAACTACAGAAGCTAAATTAGCAGTAATTAAAGAATACGCTACTCATGAAGGTGACACTGGTTCTCCAGAAGTACAAGTTGCGATTTTAACAAGCCGCATCCAATACTTAACAGATCACTTGAAAGAACACAAAAAAGACCATCATTCCCGTCGTGGTTTGTTGAAATTAGTTGGTCAACGCCGTAACATGCTTGACTACCTTCGTCGTAAAGATATCGAACGTTACCGTTCCCTTATCGAACGTCTTGGTCTTCGTAAATAATAAAATTAGCCGTCCTTTTGGACGGCTTTTTTATTTCATTTCCTTGTGTTATAATGAATTTAGGCAAAGGGAAATGAATGCCGATATTCAATTGTGGCAACACAAAAAAAGGACAGAGCGGCAACTCTGTCCTTTTTTATTGTGCTAGTTGCTTTTAATAAGGTTAAAAAATAGCTTATTTTTAACTGATGATATATAATAAGAAGGTATACATATAAGAAGATTTTTAGGAGGAATAGGAATGGAACAATTCCAAATGGACCTAGCTGGTCGTACGCTTACGATCGAGACTGGGGAACTTGCAAAACAAGCTGGCGGTGCCGTAATGGTTGGTTACGGTGATACTCGTGTACTCGTTACCGCTACAGGTTCTAAAGAGGCGAAGGATATCGATTTCTTCCCACTTACAGTAGACTATGAAGAAAAAATGTACGCTGTTGGTCGTTTACCAGGTGGCTTCATTAAACGTGAAGCACGTCCACCTGAATCTGCGATTTTGAATAGCCGTTTGATTGACCGTCCTATTCGTCCATTATTTGATAAAGGTGTACGTAATGAAGTACACGTAGTGGCAACTGTTATGTCCGTTGATCAAGATTGCGATCCAGCAATCTGTGGTATGATTGGCGCTTCAGCTGCTTTATCCATTTCTGATATTCCTTGGAATGGTCCTATTGCAGGCGTTCGTATGGGGCGTATCAACGGTGAATTTGTTGTGAACCCGACAAAAGAACAATTAGAAGCAACAGATCTTAATATCGTTGTAGCTGGTACAAAAGATGCTATCCTCATGGTTGAAGGTGGTGCTCAAGAGGTTCCAGAAGAAACTATTCTTGAAGTCATCATGGCAGCTCATGAAGAAATCAAAAAAATCGTAGCTTTCCAAGAAGATATGAAAGCAAAAGTGGGCAAGGAAAAACGCATATTTGAAAGTAAAGATGTGCCAGCTGAAATCGCTGATGCAGTTCGTGCGTATGGTCATGATAAACTTGATGCAGCAGTTCGTTGTGCAGATAAACAACAACGTGATGCGCAAGAAAGCGAAGTACGTGCCGATGTATTAGCTCACTTTGAAGAAATCTACCCAGATAACTTGGCGGATGTAAATAAAGCATTTGACGCAATGACAAAAGAAATCGTACGTCATATGATCACTGTTGAAAAAATTCGTCCAGATGGCCGTAAACTTGATGAAGTTCGTCCAATCTCTTGCCGTACAGGTGTCTTACCTCGTACACATGGTTCTGGCTTATTTACTCGTGGTCAAACTCAAGTATTGAACGTTGCTACTGTAGCTCCATTGTCTGAAACTCAAACAATTGATGGCATTGGTTTAGAAACAGAAAAACGTTATATTCACCACTATAATTTCCCATCCTTCTCCGTAGGTGAAACTCGTTCCTCTCGTGGTCCTGGCCGCCGTGAAATTGGTCATGGTGCGTTGGCTGAACGTGCATTGGTACCTGTAATTCCTAGTGAAGAAGAATTCCCATATGCATTGCGCTTAGTATCTGAAGTATTGGAATCCAATGGTTCTAGCTCCATGGCATCTGTATGTGGTTCCACATTATCCTTGATGGATGCTGGTGTACCTATTAAAGCTCCTGTAGCTGGTATCGCTATGGGTCTTGTAACTCAAGGTGAACACTATACAATCTTAACTGATATCCAAGGTATGGAAGATGCTCTTGGCGACATGGACTTTAAAGTGGCTGGTACAGCAAAAGGTGTAACAGCAATTCAAATGGATATTAAAATTTCCGGATTATCCCGTGAAATTCTTCATGAAGCATTAGAACAAGCTCATAAAGGCCGTATGCATATCATGGGTATCATGCTTGATACAATTGCTGAACCACGTCAACAAATGTCTGAATATGCTCCACGTATTATTACAATGAAAATTGATCCAGACAAGATTCGTGATGTAATTGGTTCTGGCGGTAAAGTAATTCGTGGTATCATTGACGAAACAGGTGCAAAAATCGACATCGAAGATGATGGCACAGTATTCATCGCTTCTGTAGATCAAGATGGTGCTGCTAAAGCACAACAAATCATTGAAAACCTTACTAAAGAGGTTGAAGTAGGTGAAGTATACCTTGGTAAAGTAACTCGTTTGATGGCATTCGGTGCTTTTGTAGAAGTATTACCAGGTAAAGAAGGTCTTGTACACATTTCCAAACTTGCGAAAGAACGGGTTGAAAATGTAGAAGATGTAGTAAATGTAGGCGATGAGATTATGGTAAAAGTTATCGAAATCGATAAACAAGGCCGTATCAACTTGTCCCGTAAAGATTGTTTAAAATAAGAGGTGTTACATGGATATTCGTGGCTTTGAAGTAGTTTCTGCTTTTGAAGAACAAGATATCAATTTACCGACACGTAAAACAACAGAAAGCGCAGGCTATGATATTGAATGCGCTGAAGCTGTTACTTTAGAACCAGGTCAAGTAGTATTAGTGCCAACAGGTATTAAAGCTTTCATGGCATACGATGAATACCTTGCCATTCACATTCGTTCTAGCATGGCCATTAAACGCCATCTAGCACTTGTAAATAGCACAGGCATTATCGACAGTGATTACTATAATAATGAGGACAACGAAGGTCATATCATGATCGCTCTACTCAATTATGGTAAAGAAACAGTTTCTCTAGAAAAAGGTGAACGCGTTGCCCAAGGCATCTTCTCAAAATACCTTATCACTAACGATGACGATGCTACAGGTATTCGTACAGGCGGTATTGGTAGTACTGGGACTATGTAAACAACATACAATTCTAAATAGAATGGTGAAAGCCGCTCAACTGACGTTGGGCGGCTTTATATAAAAAAGGGATACATATGTTTAAATTTATATATAATAGCAATTCTTTAGAAGATCAAGTCGAATCAATTAATATACCGAAAAATGCATTTGCTTATTTAAATTGGTTTTTTGAAGAGCAAAAAAATCCCAATAATGAATCCAATGTTAATAAATATATTGATAGTCTGCAATTTTTTATTATGGGGAATTCTTATATAGCCATAAGCTTTAAAAATCTTTATCAAATATATAAGGAGAGGAATAACTGTAATGTTGCTGATCATTTGATCTTTCCAATTTTATTTAATTTAATGCATGGGTTAGAATGTTGGTTGAAATCTGGCACATTATCTATTTCATATTTATATAATCTTGAAGGGAAAATTAAAAAGTCACATGATTTAGAGATCTTATATAGTGAATTTAAGTGTAATGTTATTAATACAAGTTTAGGCTCTATCATTAACAAATATATTGAGTTGAATTTTATTGAAGATTTTATTAGTAATTTAAAGTTAAATAATGTTAGATTTGATTTTGCACGTTATTCTTCATTTGAAAGTGGGGGCGTAAGTCAAAGTCAATTTTATTGTGGTTATCATAATATATGCATAGATATGTCATTATTACTTCAGTTTTATTTTTATCTTATACAAGATTTTAGAACATTAATTTCATATATTTTAACTTGCTGTGAATATAATGAGGTTCCTAATGAATCTGGTTATGCTGCTTTTATAGCTGAAGGCCCAGATTTTAAATTTGATGATATTAGTGATATTGACACTTTTATTTATCAACATATTCTAGGTGTAATATAATTATAATAAGAATTAATAGAACTTTATAGAGTTATAATGGATTATGAATTTTTGTAAAAAATGAAAATAATTTTATTTACTACAGATGATGATGAAAAAATCATTTGTAATAGCAACATATAAATTATATATACAGGTCTCTAAATAGAATTATAAAAACTACTCAACTTATGTGGAACTGCACCAAAAAAGAACAAAATTTTGGTGCAGTTTTTTATATGGAGAATTGTAAAATATACTATGACAGATAAAAAAGACTAATATTGGATATCATATGTAAAATATGAATAACCACAAATGCATAAGACAGAGGTCTCTAATATACGCTATATACATCTTACTATAGAAAAACTAAGTCAAATAGAAGCTTTAAGAAAAGAAGGGTACTCTTTTAGTTGGATTGTTAGTTTAATCAGTGTCTATTATATTACTATAATAAAATAATAAAAATCGAGTTTAAGGTGTATATTCTATGTTTAAAATACTGTAATTAGCAGTAACTAAGTATGCTTATAAAGAAAGGATAATAAAGTTGATAACTAAATTAGCAACTTTAACTGAATCCGGATTGCAACAATCTTGGTGTCTAGACAAATTAGTTGGAGCTCTAAGTTTTAAAAGCATATATTGCTTGATCCATCGTAGGGTTATTGATTTAACTGAAAAAGTTTTTTTGCCAGAATGAAAAAAAGCTAGGTACTCAAGAAAACCGATAACGGTTCAATATTAAATGAACCATTAAAGAACGGCCTTAAGCAATTGAAAAACGTGATGTTTTTGCCCTTGAGAACTAAATATCATGTTTTCTCGAAAAGTTAAAGTAAAGGTTGTTTAGTTTAATTTGTTGAACTTAAAACTGGATTCTATGTAGAAATAAAAATGGATGATTACACTTAGAATTTTAACCTTTTAGCTATTAGTTTCAAATACAATACATTAACACGTAAATTACTTAAAACCTTTACGGTGGATCGTGGTAAAGAATTTGAGTGCTATGAACAGTTTGAAACTAAGTTTGTAATATTAATATATTTTGCCGATGCAGAATAGCAACGTGAATCTAATGAAAATAGTAATGGTTTACTTCGAGAGTTTTTCTCTAAGAAAATCGATTTAGCTAAAGTAACACTAGATAAACTAACAGAAGCGCTAATGCTGATTAATAATCGACCTAGGAAATGTCTTGGATTTAAAACACCATTTGACATGTTAAACATGAGATTAGAAAAATTGATTTAATTTTGTCGCATTACTTATCGCAATTCATCGTATACTTTTGATATTACCTTTTCATTAGTTTTATGTATTGTTATTTAAAGAAAAATTCACTTATTATTTAAATTTCTTAAATAATATATGAAGTTTTATATATTTTTTATAAAAATCTGTTTTTACATTTATATTATAGCTCTTATATTGACGGTCTATACATTATAAATTATAATTAATTTCATGATTATTATGAAGTTAAGATGAATTTCTGAAAGGATAAATTTTTGAGTGATTAACTTAGGGTTATAGGACAAAACGTGTTGGTTTTATAGGCGATGGAGCCAGTAAATTACT
>ERZ781274.230-NODE-230-length-32178-cov-5.268001_pt1 | contig 32178 bp, 10 predicted proteins | sample MGYA00375852_ERZ781274 | MGnify/ENA primary metagenome ERZ781274 (study PRJEB29790, sample SAMN03653692) | human gut metagenome | host: Homo sapiens | place: USA: Dallas, Texas | collected 2013-07-09 | study: EMG produced TPA metagenomics assembly of the Gut...
TTTGGTGCACTCGTGGCGCTTATTTGTCTTGGAAAAGACAAATAGCCCTTCGTTACCAGTAACTGGATAACTGAAAGGCCATTTCATCATGTTTTTTATCCTTTTGAGATGAGCCCGACGGTTCTACTCGTTTGGCTATCTGTTTATATTATAGGGTTTATATCATATATCGTCAAATACGGATAAACAAGTTTATATTAAACAACTTTATATGGCTATTATTTACCATGAGGCAGCGAGTCAATCGTTGCCTCTTTTGGTATATTTTTATCTAATACATATCAAATCTTAATTATCTCTAAAATAAATGAGTATAATTCATTTACAATTCACTAAAAATAGTGTAATATTTTATACATATTTTAAAAGTGTTGGTCTTAAGTTTCTTTAATAAGTGAGTATATATCTATCTTTTATCATAAAAAAGACTAATAAATCAACTCATAGATATATATTCAAGTATGAAGGAGCTTTCACAAATGTGATTGTATTGTAAGTGAAATATTGATTGAGGTATAAGAGGATGAAAGGTAGTAATAAGATTTTATTGTCTGCTGTTATGATGACCTTACTGTCATCTACGATGGCTATGCCTAGTACATGGGCTGCAGCAGGTATTAATTCTGATGGACGTATTTTTGCAACTACTGCAGATAGCAAATTTGAAAGTACTGGTAATACGACTGCGAATGGTGTAGTCGCATCTGATGGTGGTCAAGTTACCATTGGCTCTTTGGATACTCCTGATGCATCTCAATTGCCTAAACGCTATCGTCAACCAGCTTTCATTACAGGTATGCTAAATAACAGTTCCATTCAAGTGGATGGCGGGGTTATGGACGTGACTACTGCACCATGGAAGTCTCCATATCCAGTAGCGTTTGCATATAATAGTAAAATTAATCTCGGCATTGATGATGCGGGTACTGTAAAACACAAAGTGTTTAATATGCAAGGTGATGTGCTGGTATCTGATAAAATGATGCCTCCTCATCAAGAACAGCAACCATCTGTGATTAATATCGGTCTCGGTCGTGCACATAACAGTCCTAACCAGTTCTCCGGTAAAGCTGTGAACACCTTAGAGGATAAAGGTGGCGAAATCAACATGACCTTTGATGGTGGCATGTGGAGCCATGATAGCATGGGCGGCTTGGAATCTTTCAAAATTGATGGTAAAACAGAACGTAGTAGTATTAACAACCTCACAGGTACTCGTACGCGCGAAGGTTTCAGCCGTATTTCCCAAGATTCTCGCAGCGACATTCATGTAAATAAATTGGACGGTCATATTAATGTTATTTATGACATGACTAGTGGTACTGGCTTAAATTATGCTAAACCAGGTTCTAAGAAAGACGGCCTTGATCCGGCTGACATCGAGGGCGGTAACTTCATCGTGAAATCCGCTGCAGCTGGCTCTGGCGTGCATGGCTATGTAACAGGTGATCATCTTGATACTTCTTCTGAAAGCAATGTAAACAAGATTTTAGATAACTTGGCTCATAAATTCTATTATGAAAATTATGTAAAAGGTGAAAGAAACCTTTCTGGTACCGTATCCATCGCTTCTAAAGGCATCGTGTCTAGCTTCCAAAAAGCGTTGACTACAGACCAAAAAGAAGGGGATATCACTTGGAAAGACGGTAATGGTCAAGGCTCCTATGTGGTGCCAGAACCAAAACCCACACCAACTCCAGAGCCAAAACCAGTTACACCAGTAACTCCAGATCCAAAACCAGTTACACCAGTAACTCCGGATCCTAAACCGGTTACACCTGTAACACCAGCACCTAAACCAGTAAATCCTAATCCTGTTATTCGTGGTGCTTATGATACACCTCATATGCGTGGTATTCGTTCCGCTGTAGTAGGAAATATCAACGCTTGGCGTACATTAGCTGACGATATGTATCGTCCTCGTGTATTGCAACAAGGTGAACCAACTGGTATTTGGGCTCGCATCGGTGGCGGTAAAGACAGCTACTCTGGCAGCGGTATCGATACAGCTACAGATTATACACGCATTCAAGGCGGTTATGATGCTAAAATCAGCCGTGGTTGGACTGTAGGTGGTCAAGTATCCTATCTTCGCGGTTCTGAAGATTATGTATTCGATGGTTCCGGCAAGGTTAAATCCTTCTCCGTTGGTGCTTATGGTTTGAAAGACCTTGGCAAAGATCAATATGTACATGTAGAAACTCAAGTAGGCCGCGTATCTAATGACTTCACAGCTCGCAATGAAATCGGTGAAGCTATGTCTGGTGATACAAAATCCAATGCGTACAGCATCGGTGTTCGCTATGGTAAAACATTGAAATACGATAACGGTTTCTATGTAGAACCACAAGCACAATTGAACTTTACACACTTCGGTGGCCGTAACTTTAATGTAGGTAATGTATTTGTTAACCAATCTAGTGTAAACAGCACTTCTGGTAAAATCGGCCTTGAATTGGGTAAACAATTTAGCAATGGTAACCTTTATACACGTTTTGCAGCAGGTCATGCTTTCACAGGCAATGTAAAAACCGCATTCTCTAGTGGCAGTGTTGCGAAATTAACAGAGCAAGACCTTAAAGGTACTTGGACTGAACTTGCTTTCGGCGGCCGTTATGGCTTCAATAGCAACAATAGCGTATTTGCTGACGTTGCCACAGGTTTGTCTGGTGATCTCCAAGCAGACTGGGGTGTGAATGCAGGATTTACGCATAAGTTCTAAGTGTAGATTTATTAAATAATCTTTTTGTACAATAGCTAACATATATAGCCTCCTAATAGTAGAGTCATGACTTTATTATCAGGAGGCTTTTATTGTATGGAGCATAGAACTAACTATATAGCCACCTATGCATTTTTCTTCTAACCTTAATGAAAAACTATATAGACGAAATACGATATATCGTGTATACTAATGAAAATGTAAGCTACTAGAATCATTATTGATTGAAGCACACTGTATTAATAAATTTACCATGCTTAGTATGGGGATCTCTAAGGGGATAACAGCTCCAAAAGAGATAATATCTAGTGTATGATAAATGAAGTAGCTCTGGGGAGGGCACTTCGAGAGAGGAGACTTATGAAACTAATTAAATTATTACCAGTTATGGCAATTGCTTCTGTATGTGTTGCTGGCCAAGTACATGCGGCACAAGATCCTTTGATGATGCCTGAACAACCTGCAGCTCCTTTGACTGCAGAACAACAAGAAATCTCTCTTGCTGTACCTAGCGAAGAGGTAAAAGCTGTAGTATCTGAATTTGCAGCATTCCAATTGGGTATGAGCAATGCTTTAATCCAAGACGACAATCGCGTAATGTCTGGTCAACAACGTTATACTAATAACGTGTTGTACTACATGAATGTTCGTCGTGACTGGTACATTACAAGCCATCGCTATAAAAAAGATAGCTATGCTCGCGTAGCATTAGATCGCTTGTACTTAGATTACAAAGAATTTTTCACAAACCACACAACTGTGTCTGACATGAACAAAGCTGAATATGAAAACCAAATTTTGGCAATTCTTGAAAAGAATACAGCTAACATGTCTAATGATGAATTGCGTTTCTACATGAACGAAATGGTAATCTACAGCTTGAAAGAAGCTATGCGTGACGGTAATAACCGCGTTAAACGTATCCGCTAATCGGTATATACAACTATATATCTATGAAAGAGGTAACGGCATAGGCCGTTACCTCTTTTGTTTTCAAAACAAATGCCCTCGTAGGAACAAATTCCATGGGGGTTTGTTTATTCATTAATTATATTATCTGATTTATTCTTTATGAATTATTATTTATGTTATTTACATATTTTTTCGATGGCAGTATAATCTACTTGTAGAATTATGAGGAAAGTATGAAGGAGAAGTGTTTTGTAGTGTAACAAGGGAGGCGTATGATTATGAATCACGCAAAGAAACTACAATTATTAGCAGTACTCGGAGTTTTGACTATATCTTCGGCAAGCTTGGTTCAAGCTGCAGATATTCCTGTTGTTTCTAGTGGTGGTGCCACTTATAACATTGGTTTACAAGGCTGGTCATCTTTCACTAACTCAGATAATGTACATCTTGGCGGTCAAACTGGGGCGGCTAATAGCGATCCCTATGCCCATGTAGGGGATCCAAATGCAAAGGGTAATAATATTGCCATCGGTCGTCTTGCCTTGAATGGTTCTCAAGGTGGTGGTAACGTAGCGCTTAGCTCTAAGACATTTGTAGGCGGTAAAGGTGATTATAACTTCTTAGGTAACTTTGCAGCAGGTTATAATTCAACCATTTCCGATACGATTGCTATAGGCTACTTTACAGGTTCCTACTCTCAAGGTAATAAAAATGTATGGCTCGGCGCTTCTCAAGCTGCCGCTAGTAAGGGGAATAACACTGTATTAATCGGTTCTAACTCCACTGTAAATGGTAATTTTAACTATGGCATGGGTCATGGTGTTATCTTTAAAGGCGATAAGAACTCCGCTATTGGCGCATATAACAAAATTGAAGGTAACCAATCTGGCGCCTTTGGTGTAGGTACGTATAATGTGGATACTGTTAAGGGCGATAATTCCTACAGTGTTGGTAACAAGAACCAAGTGAGTGCTAATAATACATTCGTAGTGGGTAATAATGTGAAAACATCTCTAGACAATGCAGTTGTATTAGGTAATAATTCTACTGCTGAAAGTAGTGATGTAGTGAGCACTCCTAGTTATACCTACAATAATGGTGTTACTGAAAGCTTCGCCGGTACTGCGCCTGTGTCTACTGTATCTGTTGGTGCAGCAGGTCAGGAACGCACTATCACTCATGTTGCAGCAGGTCGTATTACAGCGGATTCTACAGATGCGGTTAACGGCTCCCAGTTATATGGTACAAACCAACAAATTGATGTATTGCATCGCGATGTACGCCACGTGGAAAAAGAATCCAACCGCGGTGATGCTCGTGCCGCAGCACTAGCTGCATTACATCCACTACAATTTGATCCTGACCACAAGGTTCAAGTTATGGGTGGCTATGGTCACTATAAGGGTGAAAATGCATTGGCTCTTGGCGTAGGTTACTATCCGAAAGAAAACCTACTCCTTACAGCAGGTACAACTGTAAGTGGTGATTTGATGACTAATGTAGGCGTATCCTATAAATTCGGTGAAAATAAAACATTGCCTAAGATTTCCCCTGCATCCTATAACGCATTGGAACAACGGGTAGATACATTAGAAGCACAAAACAAAAAACTACAAGAAACAGTAGATATGCTTGTGCAAAAACTTAATGAAAAATAGAATCTAATATCAAATATTTAATATTCAGTGTAGTAATATAGAATAAGCTTTAATATTGATAAAGGATATGAAAGAGGTAATAACATGGTTATTACCTCTTTTTATATACATATAATAGTAATATAATACGTTTCTAGTGACCTCTTATCTTGACATACATAAACATTATTCGATACACTAGTATATATTTCATTTGTTGTTCATGAATTTTAAATGTAGAGAGTAATGAAACGTATTGTGTGTATCGCCTTGAGCGCCCTATTGTGTTGTGTGGGTACAGCTGAGGCAGAAAAACAACAAGTACATAATGATAAGGGCGTAGTGTCTGCAAAAACTAATGCTCAAACAGAGCGCATGAAGGCCGCATCAGAGGGCTTTCACATTACGCCTGCTGCTACACCAGACCATGTGATTGGCCAAGGTGGGCCGCTCATCATGGATCGGCAAGATACTAAGACCGTGCAGTATAGCAATGTGGAGGCAGTGAACCGCGCCATTAATGCGGTGGCTATGTCCAATGTATCTAATGCTATGTATGGTGCCAAAGGTAAGCCGTGGATGCGACGCACTACGCTGAGCTTTCAGTTCCAAGAAGGATGGAAGCCGCTGTATTCTGCGGAGACTATTCAGCCTCTAGGTCATTACGATCATACCTCTCGTGATGTGTGGTTTACGCAGCAGCGCATTTCTCGCGCCTCTGATACGGGTACTACCATTAATGTAGGTGTTGGGTACCGTCGTATTTCCAAGGACGACCGTCGTCTCTATGGGGCTCATCTATTCTATGACCATCGCTTCTTAAATCGTCATGATCGACTCAGTGCAGGTCTTGAATATATGTCTGGTGAAAGCGAGTTTCGTTTTAACTGGTATGGTTCTGCTTCCGATGAGCGTGTTTTGGATGCTAACCTGCATACCTTAGAGCGAGTATCTAATGGTTATACCTTAGAATATGGTAAAACCTTTAAAAATGCGCGTTGGGCTAGAGTCTATGTTGAAGGCTATCACTGGAACCAGGATCGACAAGCCGATAAGAATGGTTTGCGCATAGGCTCTGAGATGCAACTTACGCCGCGTGTATCTGTAGATATGGGATACAATAAACCGGAACATAGCTCTGGTGGTGCATATGGTAAAATTACGTTCCGTTTAGCGGGAGCTCCGATGGCTTGGTATGGTGGCAAGCATCGTTTAGAACAATCTGCAACGGTTCGCGATAAAATGCTCAACCTCGTAAGACGAACTAATACGGTTTTTGTTGAACAATAATTTTGATAACTGAATAGACAAATTGAATGGTCATGCTATTTCCTGCATTCATTTTATTTTAATGAAAATTAAATGAAAAACAACCTACTATTATTCCTATATAAGTGATATACTCTAGGTAAGGGAAACGTTAGTGTTTATATCAATTGTTCTTTAAGATAATGGCTTTTTATAAAAGCCATTATCTTATTATTGATGCCGTGTGATCGCCCGTTCATCTTAGTTACTCTCCAACTATTTAATAATCTTTGTGTTGTGTTTACTTCAAAATCTCTCTCTTAATAACAAACCTATATCATACGGCACCGGTAAGGGGTTCGCCTTCCTCTTACCAAAAAGGGTAGTTAATCATCATCGATTAACTATCCTTTTTTATATTCTCTTAATAGATATATAAATTACTGTTTACAAAATTCGTATACGTGCTACAATATTCATATAAGACTCATGAATAAAGCATGAATTTTAAAGTACGAGAGAATGATAGGTTTTGTAGTTTGTAAATGGAGGTTCTAATTATGAACAAACGGAGACGTTTATTAACCTTGTTAATTAACGGTGTGTTGTTATCCAGTTTATGTATGGTAGCTAATGCTGCAGATAATGTAGCTGGTGCAGGTAGTGGCGTAGCTATTGGCACAGGGTCTAGTGCTCAAAAAGATGGAGTAGTTGCTATTGGTAAAGGTGCACATACCAATTATGCTGGCGGATCTGGCTATGCTAATATTAATGGCGATGTAGTTATCGGTGAAAATGCAACAACCCATAGCTACTATGACCAATCTGGCTCAGTAGCTATCGGTAAAAATGCATATGTAGAAAATACAATTGGTCAACAAGACAAATTCTTTGCGTTTGATCAAACTACTTTTAATCGTTGGGGTTTTGGAAGCCTTCCACAAAAACCAGATAAAGTTGTTACGGGTGTAGCAATAGGGGATAATACGTATGTTCGTAGTGGTGGTACCATGATTGGATCTCATAACTATCGTGGTAAAATTGGTGATATTACTGTCAACACCGATACTTACACAGAAAAACGTAAAGCTGGATTAGGTGTATATTCAACAACAATTGGTACAAATAGTTTTACCAATGGTACCGTTGCAACTACTACAGGTGCTTTAAATGTTATTTCCAGCAATTATGATGGCAATAATATTGCTAATGCAACTAGAAATTTTGGAGCTACTATTAATGGCTCTTTAAACTCTATTGAGTCCGCTACAGCTGCTAATAACTATTCTGGATTAAGCAACACTGTTGTTGGTACTGCTAATAGAACCAATAATTCTAATGGTTCTTTAATTTTCGGTGCAGGTAACGAAATTACTAACTCTATTACTGATATAGATGCGGGTGCAATAACACCAGGTCTTTTTGGAGGTCCATCCTCTGTAACTAAATTATCAGAAGATGTGCGTAATTTAGTAAAAGATAATAAATCTGGTGGATCTACCTTAGCTATTGGTGGCGGCAATAAAGCTGATTACACACAATTGACATCAATGACAGGTGTTAATAATACTGTTACAGGCACTGCTGGTAATGTTGCAAAATTGAATTACGTAACTGGGTACAATAATACAATTACTAATGCATCTAATAATATTGTAATGGGTAACGATCATACCATTACTGCTGATAATACAATTGCTATAGGAGGACTTTCTTCTGGTGAAACCCGCTCTGTTGCCAATACAACAACTATTGGCTATGATGCAAAAGCTTCTGTTGAAGGCGGTGTAGCTCTTGGTTATAAATCTAATGCGACAGTAGATAAAGGTGCAGCTGGTTATGATATCAGCACAAAAGCAGCATCTACTGATACAAGCTCCACATGGAAAGCCACAGCTTCCGCTGTATCCGTTGGTGATGTTGCGAATGATGTAACACGTCAAATTACATCTGTTGCAGCTGGTACAAGCGATACTGATGCAGTCAACGTAGCGCAACTTAAAAAGGTAGAAACTAAAATCTCTACTGTTGAGGCAGATGCTAAAAAACATACTACTGTAGTAGCAGGTGATAATACAACTGTTACAGCTGGTACTAATGCTAATGGCGGTGCTGAATACAAAGTAGCTGTAAATAAAGATTTAGTAGAAATGAGCTCTGCTAACTTCGGCAAAGCAACTGACGACGTTCGTGCTCGTATCGATAAAGACAGCGCTCGTTTCTTTAACGGTAGCGAAAATATCGGTATTACACCTAAGGGCGTTCAAATCGAAAACACCGATACCTTAGAACAAGCAAAATTCGATAAATACGGTATGTACGCAAGTGAAGGGGACAAAACAGTTTACTACACTACAACTGGTATCAGCGCAGGCGACCAAATTATTAATAATGTGAAAGCTGGTGTAGCAGATACTGATGCGGTTAACGTATCTCAACTTAAACGCGTACAAGATCAAATCGCAGCATCCACTCAAGTTACAACTGTAACAGCTGGTGACCACATTAAGGTAACACCAACTGTAAATGGTAATACTCACGACTATAAAGTATCTCTTGCTGATGATATTGCTGGCCAAATTACAAATAACACAACAAATATCAACAAAAACACAAATGATATCAAAAATATCAAAGGTGATTTATCTAAAATCGATAAACGTGTTGATAAATCTGTAGCAGGTGCAGCAGCGTTGGCAGCATTGCATCCTCTTGATTTCGATCCAGATGCTAAATGGGACTTTGCTGCAGGCTATGGCCATTACCGCAGTGGTGATGCAGCAGCTATCGGCGCTTTCTACCGTCCTAACGAAGACGTACAACTTAGCGTAGGTTCTACTGTTGGCAGTGATGAAACAGTATTTAATGCTGGTTTATCTGTGAAAGTAGGCGCTCATAGTGGTGTATCTCGTTCTCGTGTAGCAATTGGTAAAGAAGTATTAGCTCTTAAGAAAACAGTAGCTGAACAAAATGCTCAAATTCAAAAATTGACTACATTGTTGAATGGTGTTGCTGGTACTAAGATGAAAGCCGATCACACAACATTGTTCCCAGATATCCCTACAAACCATTGGGCATATGAAGCTGTAAGCGATTTATCTCGCCGTGGTTTAGTAGAAGGCTATCCAGATGGCACATTTGGTGGTGACCGTATGTTAACACGTTATGAATTTGCTCAAATTGTATACCGTGCTATTCAAGACGGCGTAACAGTTAATGATCGCCTTGTAACAGAATTCAGCCCTGAAATGGCTTTGTTCCGTGTTGACACTGTAGCTAAAAATGCTAAAGGTGAACCAACAATCGAACGCGTTCGCGTTAATAAAAAATAAGGATACTATTAGTTTATAGTGTTCACACAACTTAATAAGTAGCTACTATGCCATACCTCAACTCCACCCCGAGGTTGCATAGTAGTGAATATAAAAAGGAGTAACTGATTATATCAGTTACTCCTTTTTGTTGTTATATAAGGCTCACTATTCTTTTTATTTGGCAAAATAACCTAGTGATTGAATGTGCGCGATGGACTCGTTTAAATATTGCTCAGAGGACACAATGTGTTTAGTGCCATCATCTTTTGTTCTTTCAACGGTCATGTTTTCGTTCATAGTATCAATCAATTCTTGACGAGATATTGGTTTTGCCATCAATTTCATGACGTACGATAAACCTTCATCAACAGAGTAGTCTATTTGATTATACATGTTGCCGAGGCACATGTATTGATAGCCACCTTTTTCAACTAGAGTGGATACATAGTTTATGAAATGCTCTGGAATATAGGTTTCATTTTCCACAAACGGTAATTGATCATACTTTTTAGCATACGTGTTGACATGACCAACGATAGCAAGATGGAATAAACGTCTATACATAGCATCAGTATCGATTTCAGAATCAGGATGGTGTTCTTCAATATGTTTCATAATATCCGCTACATTGAATGGTCGTTTTGTATCCATTAATTCTTGAATGCTAATGTGCATAACATTGGTCCACTCTGGAGGAACACCAGGCTCTTCATCTAATGCATTGTTGAAGTATAGTGTATCTAGTACTTTCTTCTCAACCCTTTCGTCATGGGAAATTTTATCTTCGTTGCTACACTTTGTTAATAGGGCCATGCGGAACTGAGTATCATACACATAATCGTAGTACTGTTCCTTATCAATGTAGCTATCTCTAGCTAATGTTCTAATATTATTTTCGACATTACTATCAAGCCATGTAATGAAGGAACGATTCAATGTTTCGTCACCGATGTAAGCGCAACCTTGCTCTTGCGCACGTTCAATAAATTCTGATACATATACAGGATCATTAATGGCCTCTAAGTATTCATGACCAACGTAGTAATCGTTAGATTGGAGTACACGATTTATGTTATTGATCTTATAATCAGAAATTTTGGTAGACCGTTCATCTAGCTTCATTGTTTCTGCAATGAGTTTTAATACATTTTTTGTGTAGACCGTACGCTCTTGTAATGAGTCGTTAGGTGCATGTTTTTCAGAATATAACATAATATCCCGCAATTGCTCTAACCGTTTCCAACCTGGATACGTATTATATGAAACATAGGCAATACCACGATCAGATAGGTTGTGACTGCAAATATTAAGGATTTTATCTTTTACCACATCAGGCACCCAAGACCAAATACCATGAACGATAATGTAATCGAAGGTACCGAATGTCTCATCAATATCCATAATATTTTTTTCTAATAAGGTAATATTTTTAAGCCCCATGGATTCAATTAATTCATTCCCATGCTTTACCTGAGTAGGGGATAGGTCGATGCCAGTGAAAGTTGCTGTTGGATTATATAGGGCTTGGGGTATGATATTTCCACCGCAAGAAGAGCCCAACTCTAATACGCGCGCGTCTTCAACTGGTACTGGGTCTAAGCCATAAATAAGAGCTTTTGCCATTAAAGATGTAATACATGTATTGGAAAATGGTTTTGATACGTATAGAAAATCGTCGTAAGATTCCTTTAGGTCGTTAATTTTAGATTGATCTACACTAGTAATGTGTTGTTTACTCATTAGAATATATCCCCTCTATAACTAATCTTCGGAAAATGCTCCTCATAATGATTTAGTATATCATAATTTTTATCAAAATCGGTCAAAAAATTCATAGTTATTTCATTTATAAGTTCGTATATGAAAAAAATGTGAAAGTGCCTTTAAAAGATTGTTGGATTATTATATTCATATTTTTCTATGATCCATATTTTATAGATAATATATAAATAGATGCCAAAATCGAGAAAAATCAATGAGATTAAATCAATTAATCGTTTATTTATAACTTACATTAATATTATTATCGAAAAAACTAGTACTGCATAGAGAAAAATAGATTATATTTTATAAAATACGTATAAAACACCGAAAAAATGAGTAAAAAAACACTCATATATTAAATTTTGTTTAACAAAATAAAGGTTCTGACAACAAACCTTGCTGTTTATGATAAAAACATGAAGAAAACTATTTACAACATTTTCGATATATGATATTCTGTTCATGACACAAAATGAAAGAAATATGAAAGATACTCAGAAAGGCGTAAAGGTATGGGAAATTTAGGCTTTTTGTTCTTTTGTATTTTATTGATTTAATTATAAGGATTGTAATTGTGTCTAGTTAAGAAAGGGGTTCATAGTAATATGAATAAAATCTTTAAAGTTGTTTGGAGCAAAACTAAAGAGTGCTACGTAGTAGTTTCCGAAGTTGCAAAAAACAATGGTGGTAAGAAAAAAGCTCTTGCTAGCGTATTAGCTGGTTTGGCTATGGTGGCTGCTACAGCAGGTACACCTGTACAAGCAGATGGTAATTATGGTGGTAGTGCTGTTAATATCACTCCTAATGCTTATAATGGTTCTAATAGAACATCTCCAAACTCTGTTGTAGTTGGTTACCAAAATAATACAACTGGTGGTAGCGGTAACGGTCATATTATTTATGGTGCTAACAATGTGGCGAATCAAGATTCATCTATGGCTCTTGGTAACCAAAACATAGCAACTGGTCCTGCAGCATCTGCTATTGGCGTAGGATCTCAGGCAACTGGTAGAAATACTATTGCTGTAGGTAATGTAGCAAAAGCTAGTAATACAGATAATATCGCTATTGGTACATATTCTGAAGCATTAACTAGTGGTCAAGATGCATATGCTCTTGCAGTGGGTTCTTATTCAAAAGCTAATGCTCATATGGCAGTTGGTATTGGTGCAATTGCTAAGGCAACGGGTAGTGAATCTACAGCAGTTGGTGCTGGTTCTACAGCAAGTGGTGCTAATTCTACTGCTCTTGGTGCTCGTAATACTGCATCTGGTCTTCGCTCTGTTGCTATTGGTAAAGATAATAATGCTACTGCAGAAGATACTATTGCAATGGGTAAAGCCAATACTGCAGCCGTTGGTGGTGCTGTAGCTATTGGTATGGATAACGTTGCAAATTCTACATTAAATGGTGGCCGTGCTGAAGGTAACTCCATGGTTGCAATTGGTAAAGCGAATAAAGCGACCAAAGAAGATACTGTAGCAGTTGGTCGTGAAAATACTGCATCAGGTAATGTTTCTGTTGCAATTGGTGCTCGTACTGAAGCAACAAATTCTGGATCTATTGCAATTGCTGGTAATGGTGATGGTTATAAAACTACATCTACTGGCTTTGGCTCCATTGCGATTGGTATGCAATCTAATTCCACTGGCACTGCTTCTACTGCAGTAGGTGGTGTTGCACAAGCAACTGCTAAAGGTGCTTCTGCCCTTGGCTATAAAGCAAATGCTACTGCTGAAAGTGCGACTGCTTTAGGTCAAGAATCTGTTGCATCTGTAAAAGATGGCGTTGCTCTTGGTTCTCAGTCTAAAGCAACTGTAGATAAAGGTGTTAAAGGCTTTAACCCTGCAGAAACTCGTACAAATAAATATTCTGGTTTAGCTGGTACTGCACAAACATCCACATTGGCAGCTGTTTCCGTAGGTGATGGTGCTACTGCAACTCGTCAAATTACAGGTCTTGCTGCAGGTACTAATGATACTGATGCAGTTAACGTAGCTCAATTAAGAAGCGTTAACTTGAAATACGCTGGTGACACTGGCAATGGCGATGTATTGTTAGATGATGGTACATTGAAAATTAAAGGTGATGATCCTACATTTATTTCTACATCTGCTGATAAAAATGGTGTTACAGTAAAAGCTAAAATAGGTGCTGATATTACTAATACTAATGGTAAAGCAGTAGCGCCTACTACAAACGGCATTGCTACAACTGACAATGTTGCAAAAGCAATCAACGAATCTGGTTGGAACGTAGTTTCCTCCAATAACGGTGGTAGCGTAACAGGTACTCAAGCATCCAAAAAAGTAAGCCCTGGCGATACTGTAACATTGAGTGCTGGTAAAAACATTGTATTAGACCAAACTGATAAACAATTCACATACTCCTTGAACAAGAACGTTGACTTGACTAAAGATGGTTCTTTAACAATTGGTGATACTAAAGTTAACAACGATGGCTTAACAATCACTGGTGGTCCATCTGTTACTAAAACTGGTATCGACGCTGGTAATAAAAACATTACTAATGTAAAAGCTGGTGTAAACGATACTGATGCAGTTAACGTAAAACAATTAAAAGATGCTAAAACTAAACTTGTAGATGGTAAAAATACTAAAGTTACTGGTGAAGGTACTCAAGACGATCCATACAAAGTTAATGTAGAAGGCGACTTGAAAGGTATTACATCTATTTCTAATGCTGACAATGGTCCTAAAATGACAATTGGTGGCAACTCCATCAACATCACTGGCGGCCCACTTAACATGGGTGGTAGCAAAATCACTAATGTAGCTCCTGGTACAGACGATACTGATGCAGTTAACGTAAAACAATTGAAATCTGCTAAGACAGAAGTTAAAGCTGGTAATGGCGTAACTGTTGCTAAGACTCAAGATGCAACAGATGGTCATGATATTTACACAGTAAGCTCCACTGGTGCTACTGGCAACACAGATCCTTCTAAAGTTGAAGCTGGTAAAAATACTACTGTAACAGGTGATGGCACAGCAGCTACTCCTTATAAAGTAAATGTACAAGGCGACTTGACAGAAATCTCCTCCATTACAAATGGTACTGGTTCTGGTAAAATTTCCTTTGCTGGTGATCAAGTTGTAAAAGTTGATGGCGACCATGCTATTTCCTTAGATGGTAAAGGTGGTTATGTAACTGGCTTACAAAACAAAGATTGGGATATCACTAACCCAACTGTTGTTTCCGGTCGTGCAGCAACTGAAGACCAATTGAAAAAAGTAAGCGATGGCTTCAACAACACAGTTAAATTAGCTGGTAACACTGGCAACACAGATACTCAAAAATTGAGCCAAGCTGGTGGTTTAAGCTTCGGTGTAGTTGGCGCTAACAACGGTCAATACATCAAAACAACTGCTTCTGGTACAGACGTAGTAGCTGATTTGTCCGATGACGCAAAAGCTAAATTAAACCACAAAGTAGAAGTAGCTTCTGGTTCTAGCAATGTAACAGTAACTACAGATACAACTGATCCTAATAAAACAATTTATAAAGTAGCTGTAGCTAATTCTTCTACACCTGGTGGTGCTTCCTCTACTGAAAGTGTAGTTAAAAAAGCTGACGCAGCTGGTGACACTAACATTGCTGACGTTACAGTAGCTGGTGGTAAAAATACTAATGATCCAGATGCTCAATACGAAGTTAATGTTTCCCGTAATGCAGTTAAAGATGCAGCTCGTGAAGCAGTAACAGTAAATAATGGTGGTACAACTACTGGTGGTAACTACACAGCCGATGCAGATAACCCTATCACTGTTAACCCTGTGAAAGATGATTCTAAGCACAACACTACATACGAAGTGAAATTCGATGGTGATAAAGCAGCTAAACAAATTCCTTTGACATACAAAGCTAATGGTACTGGTGACCAAACAGTTAAATTGGACAAAGGCCTAAACTTCACTAACGGTTCCAACACAACAGCTTCCGTAGCTGCTGATGGCGTAGTTAAATACGACTTGAACAAAGACGTTGATTTGACTAAAAACGGTTCCTTAACAATTGGTGACACTAAAGTTAACAACGATGGCGTAACTATCAATGGTGGCCCATCCGTTACTAAAACTGGTATTGATGCTGGTAACAAACAAATCACTAATGTAGCTCCTGCAGTTAACGGTACTGATGCAGTTAACCTCGATCAATTGAAAGCAGCTCGTACAGTTGTTACATCTAATGATAAATCTGTAACAATCAACAAAACAGAAAATGGCAATCAAGTAACATATGACTTGCATGTAAATGCAGCTGCTGGCACAGCATCTACTTGGAACTTGAAATCTGGTGTAGCATCCACAACAGAAGGTACACATGCTGGTGATTCCACTCAAAACATTGCAGACGGTAAATCCGTTACAATGCAAGCTGGTAAAAACTTAACTGTTAAACAAACTAACGATGGTGCAGGTAATACTGAGGTTGCATACTCTCTTGATAAAAACCTTAAAGATCTTACAAGCGTATCAACTGATAAAGTAACTACTAAAGAAATTACTTTGAAAGATCCTAGTGGCCCTAGCGAAACTGTAATCAAAAAAGATGGCGACCGCATTACTTATACTAATGATGGTGGTAATACTACTAAGACAATCTCTACTTTAGAAGATGAAAAACATATCACTAAAGGTGAATACGATGTTGATGCTAATGGCAAAGTTACTATGACATATACAGATGGTAAAGGTAACTTGGTAACAGGTGAAACTGCTGTTATTAAAGGCATTGCTAAAAACGATCTTTCCAACATCACTGATGATGGTAAGAAAGTAATCACTGGTCTTGGCACAATCGTTAAAGCTGGTGAAAATGTTAACGTAACTGAAGCATCTGATGCTACAACAGGCCAAAAAACTTACACTGTAAATGCTGTAACTCCAGCAGTTTACACTAAAGCTGATGGTACTAAAGTAGTTAAACGTCCAGATGGTACTTACACAACAAACCTTGATGGTTCTGCTGGTAACGATGTTCCTGCAAGTGATGTTATTGTATCCTTCCAAGATGCAGCTGGTAACACAACTGGTGGCAATTCCATCGTAAACAACGTAGGTTCTGCTATCGACAAAACTGGTACAGCTACTGGTGATACATTCTTAACTAAACTTGATGATGCAGCTACTGCAACTCCAAATGCAGCAGTAAACGTTAAAGACCTTAAATCTACATCCGATGCTATTATCGGTAAAGAGCTTCACATTGCTCCAACAGCAGTTAAAGCTGGTAGCACTGAAGCTAAAGGTGGCGTAGCAAGTGGTGCTGAAAACGTATACAAATACGATGCAGCTACTAAGAAAGTTACATTGACTTATAACGATGGTAAGGGTACTGCAGTATCTGATACTAAAGCAGTTATTGACTTCTCCGACTTGAACATCCCAGCTGCTGGTAACAACTACAGCTTCAAAACAAATGCAACTGGTAACCTTGAAACTGGTACAACTGCAACTGAAACTGAAGTAGCAAGTGGCAAAACTGTAAACTTCGGTGCAGGTAAAAACTTGACTGTAACACAAAAAATCGGTGCTGATGGTAACCAAACATACACTTATGCATTAAACAAAGACTTAACTAACTTGGATAAAGTAGTTGTTAATGGTAAAGATGGTAAAGACGGTGAGGATGGTGTATCTATTACTGGTCCTACTGGCGCAGCTGGTACAGATGGTAACAACGGTAAAGTTGGTATCACTGGTAAAGATGGTAAAGATGCAGTATCTATCTCCGGTAAAGATGGCGTAGGTCACATTGGTTTGACTGGCCCTGCTGGTAAAGATGGTAAAAATGCAACTGCTGACATCACTGTAAAAGACGGTGTTCCAGGCGTTGACGGTCAACCTGGTGAAGCTATGACTCGTATCGTATACCAAGACAAAGATGGTAACGAACATCAAGTAGCAACTCACGATGATGGCATGAAGTTCGCTGGTGACGACGGTCAAACTGATCCAACTAAAGTTATTAAGAAACATCTTAACAACGTAGTAGATATCGTTGGTGGTGCAGACAAAACTAAATTGACTGATAACAACATTGGCGTGAACAACGACAATGGTAAATTGAAAGTTCAATTGGCTAAGGAAGTTAACTTAGGTGCTGATGGCTCCTTGACTACTGGTGCAACAAAAGTTGACAACAACGGTGTTACAATCACTGCTCCTGCAGGTGGTACTACTACTGATGTTAAATTGACTAAAGATGGCTTAGATAATGGCGGTAACAAAATTGTTAACGTTAAAGCTGGTGAAAACGATACAGACGCTGTAAACGTTAAACAATTGAAAGACAAAGTAACAACTGTTGCGTCTTCCGATAACTCCATTAAAGTAGTTGATAAAAACGATCCTACATCTGCAACTTATGATGCAGCTAAAGGTCACCAATACGACATCACTATTAATAACCAATCTGTAGTTGAAAAAGCTCAAACTCCAGTTGTTTACACTGATAAAGATGGCAACAAACTTTACAAAATTGTAGACCCTGCTACAGGTAATGTTACTTTCAATACAAAAGAAGACGGTTCTGGTACTACAGTTCAACCTGCTGACGTAATTGCATCCATGAACAATGGTGGCGATTCTACAACAGATCCTATGAAGTTGAACAACGTAGGTTCCTCTATCGCTGATAAAGCTGGTAATACTTACTTAGACAAAATTAATGCGGCAGCTAATGACAACAAAACTAAGAATGGTGCGGTAAACGTAACTGACCTTAAAAATACAGCTGATGCATTAATCGATAAAGGCTTAAACTTCGACGCTAACTCTGGCGGTGTGAAAACTAATAAACTTGGTTCCACTGTAAAAGTTCAAGGCGAAGGCGCTAAAGCTGATACTGAGTACAGCGGCGAAAACGTTAAAACTATCATCGGTCAAGATGCAGATGGTAACACAACTATCGATGTTAAACTTGATAAAAACCTTAAAGCTGAAACTATTACTGTAACAGGTAAAGATGGTAAAGACGGCAAAATTGGTATCAACGGTAAAGATGGTACTAATGGTGTTGATGGTACTAACCGTGTAGATATCCAAGTTGAAAAAGGTGTTGATGGTATTGACGGTAAAAATGGTGCTGATGGTATCTCCCGTATTGTATACGAAGATAAAACAGGCAAACATACTGTTGCTACATTAGAAGATGGCTTAGCATTCAAAGGTGATAACACTACTGTTGTTAAGAAAAAACTTGGTGAACAATTAGATATCGTTGGCGGTGCAGACAGCACTAAATTGACTGATAACAATATCGGTGTAAATGAAGACGGCGGTAAATTGAAAGTTCAATTGTCTAAAGACCTTGATCTTACTAAAGACGGTTCCGTAAAAATTGGCGATACTACAGTTAACAACGATGGTTTGACTATCGCTGGTGGTCCATCTGTAACTAAGACTGGTATTGACGCTGGTAATAAAACAATTACAGGCGTTAAAGCTGGTGAAAACGATACAGATGCTGTAAACGTTAAACAATTGAAAGATAAAGTTACAACTGTTGAATCTTCTGATAACACTATCTCCGTAACTGATAAAAATGATCCTACATCTGCAACTTATGATGCAGCTAAAGGTCACCAATATGACATCAAAATTAATAACCAAGGTGTTGTAAACAACGCTCAACTTCCAGTGGTATACACTAAACAAGATGGCACTAAAGTTTACAAACAACCAGATGGTACTTTCAACACAGCTAAAGATGGTTCTGGTACTGTCGTAGCACCTAATGAAGTAATCGCTTCCATGAATAGTGCAGGTGACTCCACTACAGCTCCTACTAAGTTGAACAACGTTGGTTCTTCCATCGCTGATAAAGCTGGTAATACATTCTTAGATAAGATTGATGCAGCTGCTGGTGACAACAATACTAAGAATGGTGCTGTAAATGTTACTGACCTTAAAAATGCTGCTGATGCAATCGGCAACAAAGGCTTGAACTTCGGTGCTCAATCTGGCGATGACATCCACAAAAACTTGGGTGAAAAACTTGAAATCGTAGGTGAAGGTACTAAAGCTGATGACAACTACAGCGCATCCAACATCAAAACTATGACTAAAGATGGTAAAGTTGTAATCGGTCTTGATAAAGATCTTAACGGCTTGAACTCCATTGGCGTTCCTGGTAAAGATGGCGTGGCTGGTAAAGATGGTGTATCCATCTCCGGTAAAGACGGTGCTAACGGTATCGACGGCAAAGTTTCCATCGGTAAAGATGGTAAAGATGCTGTATCCATCGCTGGTAAAGACGGTGTAGGTCACATTGGCTTGACTGGTCCTCAAGGTCCTGCTGGTGCAGATGGTACTGGTGTAGATATCTCTACAGATCACGGTTCCAAAACTCTTGTTAAACCAGAAGCTAACAATGGCGACAAATCTGAACGTATCGTATACGTACCAAAAGATAAAGATGGTAACCCATTGAAAGATACTGATGGCAACCCAATCAAACGTGAAGTAGCAACTATGGACGATGGTTTGAGATTCACAGGTAACAACACTGATACTGAAAACAAACATGCGTTGAATACACTTGTTAAAGTTCAAGGTGAAGGTGTGACTGCAGCTCAATCCACTGCATTCCAATCCGCTGCTGGTAACATCAACGTAGTAGCTGATGGCAACGATACATTAACTGTTAAATTGAATAAAGACCTTAAAGGTATTAACTCTATCAGAAACAGCGAAAATGGCCCTGCATTGAACTTCAACGCTGGTGACATTTCTGTAACTGGTGGTAACCTCAACATGGGTGGTAACAAAATTACTAACCTTGGTAAAGGTACTGATGACAGTGATGCAGTTAACTTGAAACAATTGAAAGATTCCCGTACAATCGTTAAATCCACTGATGGTACTGTAGGTGTTCGTGAATCTGAAAGCACTGATGGCGCTAAAGTATACGACTTGTCTACTGGTGCAAGCCCTCGTTTCGATGAGTTAACTGATGAAATCGGTCGTGTAGGTGCACAAGGCGCAGCTCTTGCAGCATTGAAACCTATCCAATACGATCCATTAGAACCAACTCAAATCATGGCTGGTTATGGTAACTACCGTGGTAACTCCGCTATTGCAATGGGCGTTGCTCATTACAAAAACGAGTCCACAATGATGCATGCAGGCTTAGCTTGGGCAGGTGGTTCCCGTCACATGATGGCAAATGCTGGTGTAACTTGGAAAGTTGGCAACCGTGATAGCGAAGCTGCAGTAGCAGATCGTTACCGCAAAGGCCCTATCAGCTCTGCTTATGCAATGCAACAAGAAATGGCTTCCGTTAAAGCACAAAACGCTGGATTAAAAACAGAAGTATCTGATTTGAAAGCTGAAAACGAACAAATGAAAGCTCAAATTGCTGCTATGATGGCAAAACTTGGTATGTAATCATTTGTGAGTGTAAGAACTGAATGAACAAAGGAAGGTATGCGCTACCTAGCGTAGCGCTTACCCCTCCCTATTGTTTATGAAAATAATGCTTTTAAATATGAACGTGAAACGCGTGAGAGATACTTTCACCATAATCTAACGATAGAAAAGAGGAATATAGAATGAAAAAATCTACATTACTTGCTTGTGCAGCGGCTCTTGTTATTTCTACAGGCGTTGTAGGTGCACAATCCGCTCCAACATATGACGATAACCTAATTTTACGTAATCCAGTATCTGCTCCAGCATTGGGCAATGTAGTATTGGTTCCAGTGGCTAGTCCACAAACAGTGTCTGCTGTTCATGACTATGTGAAAGCTTGGCAAAATGCGGAAATCAACATCGCAAAAGCTAAAGTGAAATACGAAAACCATGAACGTATGACAAAAGCTGAGAAAAAATGGTTACATTCCTATGACAAACACAACTATGCTGACTACTTCCGTACACATTCCATCGGTCGTGTACATGGTCAAGAAGTGTTCTTGAACTGGAATGGTGAAAACCGTAATAAAAATGAATACGAATACTTTGAAATGCCTAAATACAATAAAGAAGATGGCTTCACTAACAGCTATGGTTACAATGTATTGCGCGGCATGACAGATCGTATTAACGAAATCATCCAAAAACAAAAAGAAGTTGGCGGTCCTATGACTGACGACGAAGCACAAGCATTAGAAGATGCTATTTTGGATGTAATGGCTAAAGACCAAGAAAACGTTTCTAACGAAGAACTTCGTCACTACATGAACGAAACAATCTGGTTCGCAGCTAAACAAACTGTAAAAAATAAAGCTAGTGAAGAACCTACTGTTCAAGATGAACACACTGTAGATCTTCGTGAAGCGATCAATCGTCCAGCTAACCAAGAAACTAAAAAAGTAGACTTGCGCGCTGCAATTCAATAATAAGGTTGTAAATTTAACTATAAATCATTAACACACTGAGAGCTCGGCATAAACGATATACAATGAATTAGGAAGATGATGTGTGACGCACAGTGTATATAATGAACAATTACATATGGCCCTCATACGGCGATTGTTTGAGGGCCTTGATGTACCCTGGCCCCCGACTAGGGCACACAATCCTTATGCAAAACGACGCCATCCGAAAGGATGGCGTTGTTTTTTTGCGTTTATGGATTGTTTTCTATACTTACATGATCCAATAATTATGTAAATGTAAACAATTATAAAATAATAGACCGATTATATTAACTACCTTTTTCTAAACGTTTATGAAGAAACGCTTGTTTGCTGTATTTAAACTTCATCTAATTTAGAATGTTTATATATCTAAGATGAAGATGATCTTGTATAAGATATTCAAATTTAATGTAAATATAAACTGGAACAACCCGTTTTATACTCTTATATATATAATGTATTATATTATATATAATACATCTATAAAGAAAAGCCTTATTTTATGCGGATGTGTAGGTATTTCCGCATATCTAGAAAACTCGATTTATCTTGTTTAGAAATATAAAATTTATTTTAATAATTTTAGGAATTTCTATTTACATTTAGTTTATAAATTGGTATTATATTAATATCTTAATGAAGAGTATGTGAACGTGTGTCATAAACAATTCATGAAACAAAAAATGTATATAAGGCATTTAGTGTTTTCTTTATAAGAGAGAAAGGGGTTCATAGTTTCTATGAATAAGGTTTTTAAGGTCGTTTATAGCAAATCTAAAGGCTGCTACGTAGTAGTACCTGAAACTGCTAAAAATAATAACGGCAAGAAAAAAGTATTAGCTAGCGTATTGGCTGGCTTGGCTGTAGCTGGTGCTATGGGTGGTATTGCGCCTTTAGAAGCACAAGCGGGTTATGATACTGGCAACAGTCATGTAAATATTTGGGCTGATACAAAACCAGGATTCAATGGTAGTAATTATAATGTAGGTCAAAACTCTATTGTTGTAGGTTACCAAAATACTACGGATAATGTAGCTGGTAATGATGGTAAAGTAGCTATTGGTGCTAAAAATACATCAACAAATAACGCGACTACTGCAGTCGGCAATAGAAATACGGCTACAGGTGGTGCTGCTACAGCTGTTGGTGCAGGTAATAACGCTTCTGGCGATGCTTCTTTGGCTGTAGGTAATGTAAGTAATGCAAATGCTAGAAGTGCTGTTGCTGTTGGTTCCTATAACAATGTTAATTACACAGAAGGTACTTGGCAAACAACACCTAAAAATGCTGGTGAATACTCTACAGTAATTGGTAACTATTCTAGTGCTACTGGTACAAGCTCATCCGCTATGGGCGTATATACAAATGCTGCAGGTCCTGGATCTGTTGCAGTTGGTTATCGTGAAAATGCATTGGGTCAAAACTCCGTTGCGATTGGTTCTGAAAATACATCTCATGTAGCAGATACAATTACATTAGGTCAATCTAATAATGCTAAAACAATGGGTGGTATCTCCATTGGTAAAAATAACTTAACTGACTCTGCAGATGGTAATCGCAGTGATGTAGAACGTAATAGAGAGAATTCCCAAATTGCTATCGGTCGTGATAATACAGCGACTAACTTAGATGCTATCGCAATTGGTCGTGATACACATGCTACAGGCTCTGGTGCAACAGCATTCGGTGCTCGTGCTGATGCTTCTGGTAACAACTCCATTGCTATCGGTCAAAGTGGTAAAACTTCTGATCGTGTTGTTGCATCTGGTGTAAACTCTATTGCTATCGGTATGCAATCTCAAGCAACTGGTGAATCTGCTATCGCTGAAGGTCCTGGCTCTCGTGCAGCTGGCAAATACGGTGTTGCATTAGGTCGTACAACTAAAGCAAATGCTGAGGCTGCAACTGCTCTAGGTAATGCGGCAGAAGCTAATATCGCTAATGGTGTAGCTCTTGGCTCCTCTTCTGTTACAACTACAGATAAAGGCGTTGTAGGTTACAACCCATCTGATTTACATAACCGTAAATATACTAACTTACAAGGTAACGTACAAAAGGCTACTACAGCTGCTGTATCCATCGGTAATGGCGAAACATTGACTCGTCAATTGACTGGTCTTGCTGCAGGTACTGCAGACACTGACGCTGTTAACGTGGCTCAATTGAAAAACGTTGGCGTTGCTGTGACTGGTAACACTGGCTCAAGCGACTTCTTAACTGATGGCGGTAAATTGAACGTTCGTGGTGAAGGTCGTGTATCTGTAGCTGCTAGCGATGATGGTGCTAAAGATTCCAAATTAACTTTGAAATTCGATGACACTAACTTGGTAAAAGCTGGTAGAAACGTAACTGTTGATACATCTGTTACTGATGGTAAAACTACTTACACAATCAACGCTGCTGATACAGCTGCTAAATATGATTTCTTAACAAATGCAAAAGCTAACGGTGGCAACTTAGACGGCACTGCAAAACCTGCAACTGTAGCAAATGGCAATACTGTTAACTATGCAGCTGGTAAGAACTTAACAGTTAAACAAGAAATTAACCAATCTATTGGTGAACAAACATATACATACTCTTTAAATAGCGATCTTGGTGGCATTACTTCCATTACTAACAATGGTGGTACTACTATGCACTTTGGTCCTGACAACATCAGCATCACTGGTGGTAACCTAGATCTTGGCGGTAATAACATTACTAACCTTAAATCTGGTGGCGATGTAATCAACAACGCAGCTAATATTGGTGACGTTACTCGTATTTCCAAAGCTAATGAAAAACACATTAAACCAGGTGAATACGCAGTTGATAACAATGGCAAAGTTACAATGACATACCTTGACGGTAACAACAAAGACGTTCCTAACGAAACTGCTGTTATCACAGGTATTGCTAAACAAGATCTTTCCAACATCAACAATGGTGGTAAGACTGTCATTAAAAACCTTGCAAAAGAAGCTATCGACATGGAAAACGGTAAGAACACAACTGCTTCTCACCGTGACGTAAATGGGGTTAAGACTTTCAAAGTAGACGTTGAAGGTGATTTAACTGACATTACATCCATCACAAATAAAGATGGCGACGGCAAAGTTGTATTTGGTGGTAACCAAACTGTAAACGTAGCAGGCGATCACAACATTAACTTGAATGCTAAAGTTGGTGACATCACTGGTTTAACTAACGTAACATTGGATGCTCCAGACTTCGCTAAAAAAGGTCGTGCTGCAACTGAAGAACAATTGAACATTGTTAATAACAAGTTCAATAACACAGTTGGTTTGACTGGTAACACAGGCGCTACTGAATTACAAAAATTGAACAAACAAGGCGGCTTGAGCTTCGGCGTTGTAGGTGCTAACAATGGTGAGTACATTAAAACAACTGCTTCTGGTTCCAATGTAGTAGCTGACTTGTCCGACAGCGCTAAAAATAAATTGAACAGCACTGTTGAAGTTCAAGGTAAAAATGCTGCGAAAGTAACAAGTAACGTAATTCAAAATGCAGACGGTAGCAGTAAAACTATCTACACTGTAGATGTTAATAACGTAACACCTACTGCAGCTTCTACTGAAAAAGTACAAGCTAAAGCAGACGTAGCTGGTTCTAGCGACAAAAATATCGCTAAAGTATCCCCTAAAGCAGGCGATCAATTCGGTGAAGCTGGTGCAACTTACGAAGTAAACGTATCCCGTAACGACGTAAAAGACGCAGCTCGTGAAGCAGTAACTGTAAATACTACAAACACAACTAACAACCCTATCACTGTTACACCTGTACAAGATGAAGCAAATCATAACACTACATACCAAGTAACATTCGATGGCGACAAAGCTGCTAAACAAATTCCTTTGACTTACAAAGCGAATGGCACAAACGAACAAAAAGTTACATTGGATAAAGGTTTGAACTTCACAAACGGTAAAAACACAACAGCTTCTGTAGATGCTGAAGGCGTTGTTAAATACGATGTGAACAAAGACTTAGTAGACATCCATTCCATTTCTAATACTACAAATGGTCCAAAAATGGAATTCGGTCCTAACTCTATCAACATCACTGGCGGCCCTATCAACATGGGTGACCAAAACATCACTAACCTTAAATCTGGTGGCGATGTAGTGAATAACGCAGCTAACATTGGAGACGTAACTCGTATTTCTAAAGCTAACGACTTGCACATTGCTCCAACATCTTCTGACCGTCAAGGTGAAACTACTACATCTTACGCTTACGATGCAGCAAGCAAATCTGTAACATTGAAATATAACGATGGTAACGGTGCTAACCAATCTGGTACAGTGGCGAAAATCGACTTGTCCGGTTTGGCTGATCAAATCAAAGATGGTTACTCCTTCTCCACTGACGCTAAAGGCAATGTAGTTGGTAACCATGCTGTTACACCTGTAGCAAATGGTAAAACTGTTTCTTATGCAGCGGGTAAAAACTTAACTGTTGCTCAAAATATTGATAATGCAACTGGTGAACATACTTACACATATGCATTGTCCAATGATGTTGATTTGACTCCAAATGGTTCCTTGAAAATTGGCGACACTATTCTTAACAATGGTGGCTTAACAATTACAGGTGGCCCATCCGTAACTAAAACTGGTATCAACGCTGGTAACTTGAACATTACTAATGTGAAAGCAGGCGTAAACGATACTGATGCAGTTAACGTAAAACAATTAAAAGATGCTCGTACAGTAGTAACTTCTAACGATAACTCCGTAACAGTTAACAAAACTGAAAACGGCAACCAAGTTACTTATGACTTGCATGTAGCTCCAGGTGCGGCACAATCCGTATGGAATGTGAAATCCACTGGTAATACAACTGCTGATTCCGAAGCAACTGCTAAAACTATCACTGACGGTAAAACAGTTGAAATGGCAGCAGGTAAAAACTTGACTGTTAAACAAACTAGCAACAACGACGGTGCTAAAGTTGAATTCGGTTTAGCTGGTGACTTGACTAACATCAAGACTATTAAAAACGAAGGCCCTGCTACTTTCACAATCGGCGGTAACGAATTCAAATTCGATGGCGGCAATGTGAACATGGGCGACAACAACATCACTAACCTTAAATCTGGTGGCGATGTGATCAATAACGCTGCTAACATTGGCGACGTTAAACGTATCTCCAAAGCTAACGACATTCATGTCAAAGACAAAACATATACAGTGAACGCTGATAAAACAGTTACATTGGAATATGTTGATGGCAATGATAATACAGTGAACAAAACAGCTAAGATCGACTTGAGCAACTTGCCTACAGGCGATAAAGCTGCTGTTGAAAGCGTAGTTAAAAAATCTGCTGCTGCAGGCGACACTAACATCGCTGACATCACTGTAGCTGACGGTAAACAAACTGGTGATGCAAATGCTAAATACGAAGTAAATGTTTCCCGTAATGCTGTTAAAGACGCAGCTCGTGAAGCAGTGACTGTAAACAATGCAAACAACAGCAACAACCCAATCACTGTTACACCTGTTCAAGATGAAACAAACCATAACACAACTTACCAAGTAACATTCGATGGCGATAAAGCTGCTAAACAAATTCCTTTGACATACAAAGCGAATGGCTCTAACGACCAAAAAGTTACATTGGATAAAGGTTTGAACTTCACTAATGGTTCCAACACAACAGCTTCCGTAGCTGCTGATGGCGTAGTTAAATACGATCTTAACAACAACGTAAACTTGACTCCATCTGGTTCCTTAACTATTGGTGATACTGTTGTTAATAACGGTGGCTTAACTATTTCCGGTGGCCCATCTGTTCTTAAAACTGGTATTAATGCTGGTAACTTGAACATTACTAACGTAAAAGCTGGTGTAAACGATACTGATGCAGTTAACGTTAAACAGTTGAAAGATTCTCGTACAGTAGTAACTTCCAACGATAATTCCGTAACAGTTAACAAAACTGAAAACGGTAACCAAGTTACTTACGACTTACATGTAGCTCCAGGTGCTGCACAATCCGTATGGAATGTGAAATCCACTGGTAATACAACTGCTGATTCCGAAACTACTGCAAAAACTATCTCCGATGGTAAAACAGTTGAAATGGCAGCAGGCAAAAACTTGACTGTAAAACAAACTAGCAACAACGACGGCGCTAAAGTTGAATTCGACTTGGCTAACGATATTAAGATTGGTAACGATGGCAAAGACGGTAAAGATGGCGTTGACGGCAAAATCGGCGTAAATGGTAAAGACGGCTCTGCTGTTGTGATCAACGGTAAAGACGGTTCTATCGGCTTGAATGGTAAAGACGGTAAAGATGGTCTTACTATTAAAGGCGAAAAAGGTGCTGACGGTGTAACTCGTATTGTTTACGAAGATAAAAACAACAACAAACACGAAGTGGCTACTACTGATGACGGCTTGAAATTCACTGGTAATAACACTGATGTTGTAAACAAAAATAAATTGAATAGCCTTGTTAAAGTTCAAGGTGAAGGCGTAGATAAAACAACTTCTGCATCCTTCAAGAGCGCTTCTGGTAACATCAACGTAAAAGCTGATGGTACTGATACTCTCGAAGTTCAATTGAACAAAGATTTGAAAAACATCACTTCCATTAAGAATGATGGCCCTGCAACTATGACAATTGGCGGTAACGAATTCAAATTCGATGGCGGCAACGTGAACATGGGTGGCAACAACATCACTAACCTTAAATCTGGTGGCGATGTAATCGATAACGCTGCTAACATCGGCGATGTAAAACGTATTTCCAAAGCTAACGATTTACACATTGCACCAACTCAATCTGATCGTGCAGGTGAAACTACTACATCTTACTCCTATAATGTGGCAGACAAATCCGTTACATTGAAATACAACGATGGCAATGGCGCTAACCAAGCTAATACAATCGCGAAAATCGACTTGTCTGGTTTGGCTGATCAAATTAAAGACGGCTACTCCTTCTCCACAGATGCGAAAGGTAATGTAGTTGGTAACCACGCTGTAACAGCAGTAGGCAACGGTAAAACTGTATCCTACGCAGCAGGCGATAATTTGACAATTACTCAAAATATCGATAATGCAACTGGTGAACAAACTTATACATATGCATTGTCTAATGACATCAAAGTTGGCAACGACGGTAAAGATGGTAAAGACGGTGTTGATGGTAAAATCGGCGTAAACGGTAAAGATGGTTCCGCTGTTGTAATCAACGGTAAAGATGGTTCCATCGGCCTCAATGGTAAAGACGGTAAAGATGGTCTTACTATGAAAGCTAAAGATGGCCAACCTGGTGTAAACGGTAAAGATGGTATCACTCGTATCGTATACGAAGATAACAGCAAGAATACACACGAAGTGGCTACATTGGATGATGGCATGAAATATGCTGGTGACGATGCACAAGGTGCTGATAAATCCAAAGTTATCGCTAAGAAATTGAACGAAACTATGGACGTTGTTGGTGGTGCAGATAAGTCCAAATTGACTGACAACAACATCGGCGTGAACAACGTAGATGGCAAATTGAAAGTTCAATTGTCCAAAGAAGTTAACTTGACTCCATCTGGTTCCTTAACAATTGGCGACACTGTAGTGAACGATAATGGCTTGTCCATCCACAATGGTCCTTCCATCACTAAAGGTGGCATCAATGCAGGTGACTTGAACATCACTAATGTGAAAGCTGGCGTAAATGATACTGACGCAGTTAACGTAAAACAATTGAAATCCGCTAAGACAGAAGTTAAAGCTGGTGACAACGTAATAGTTGATAAAACAATTGGTGCTGATGGTCAAAACATTTACACAGTAAATGCAAAAGCAACTAACCTTGGCGATGCTGAACTTAACTACACAGCTAACGGCGGTGCTAAACAAAAAGTTAAATTGTCTGAAGGCTTGAACTTCGTTGACGGTAACTACACTAAAGCTTCCGTTGATGCAAACGGTGTTGTTAAATACGACGTAACACTTGGTAAAGTAAAAGACGGCGTTGACGGCAAACCAGGCGTAGATGGTAATAATGGTATCGCAACAGTTAAAACTGTAGTAGATACAATCAACAATTCCGGTTGGAAAGGTGATGTTACTGGTAACACAGTAGGCGATCACAGTGCAACAATCGTTAAACCAGGCACAACTGTAAACTTCGGTGCAGGTAAAAACTTAACTGTTGAACAAATCGTTAATGCTGTAACAGGTGACCACACTTACAACTATGCATTGTCCGATGATATCAAAGTTGGTAATGATGGTAAAGACGGTAAACCAGGTGTTGACGGTAAGATCGGTGTAAACGGTAAAGACGGTTCTGCTGTTGTAATCAACGGTAAAGACGGCTCTATCGGCTTGAATGGTAAAGACGGTAAAGATGGTCTTACTTTCAAAGGTGCTAACGGTCAAGACGGCGTAGACGGTAAAAACGGTACTAACGGTATGACTCGTATCGTTTACGAAGATAGCAACAAGAACAAACACGAAGTTGCTACTACTGATGACGGCTTGAAATTCACTGGTAACAACGAAAGCGTTGTAAACAAAAACAAACTTAACTCCACAGTTAAAGTTAAAGGTGAAGGCGTTACTGAAGAGCAAGAAAAAACATTTGAATCTGCTGCAGGTAACATCGCTGTAACTGCTGATGGTAACGATACTTTGAACATTCGCTTGAATAAAAACATCAAAGGCATCGACTCTATCCAAACTAAGGAAATCCACTTAGGTACACCTGATAACTACACAACAATTAAGAAAGATGGGGACCGCATTAAATACGGCGACAAAACATTCGCTAACACTGACGATATCTGGACAATCCAAGCTAACGGCACAGATGTTCCAGCTAACGGCGGTAAAGTAAATGTTAAAGGTGCTGACGGTATCACAGTATCCAAATCTGCTAATGGCGAAATGACAATTAGCGGTGCTGGCCTTGGTACAATGAGTAGCTTCAACGTTAAATCCTCTGGTAATACTACTGCTGACTCTGAAACAGTGGCTAAGAAAATCACAGATGGTAAAACTGTTGAATTCTCCGGCGGTAAAAACCTTACTGTAAAACAAACTAGCGACGAAAACGGCGCTAAAGTAGAATATGCATTGAGCAACAATGTAAATCTTACTAACGAAGGTTCCTTAACAGTTGGCGATACTAAGATCACTGATGGTGGCTTGGTAATCAACAATGGCCCATCCGTAACTAAAGACGGCATCAATGCTGGTAATAAACAAATTACTAACGTTGAAGACGGCGTAAACGATACTGATGCGGTTAACGTACGTCAATTGAAAGCAGCTAAAACTAACCTTGTTGACGGTCAAAATACTAAAGTGACTGGCGACGGTTCTAAAGCTAACCCTTACAAAGTTAATGTTGAAGGCGATTTGAACAAAATCACTTCCATCACTAACAAAGAAGGCGATGGTAAATTAGAATTCAAAGGTGACCAAGTAGTTAACGTAGCTGGCGACAACACAATCAAGCTTGATGGTAAAACTGGTGACATCACTGGCTTAACTAACAAAACTCTTGATTCCGCTGACTTCGCAACTAAAGGTCGTGCAGCAACTGAAGAACAATTGAAACTTGTTCAACAAGAAGCAGCTAAAAAATCTACTGAAAAAGTACAAGCTAAAGCTGATGCTAATAACATCGCTAAAGTAGCTCCTAAAGCTGGTGATACATTCGGTGCAGCTGGTGCAACATATGAAGTATCTGTAGATAAAAATGACGTTAAAGACGCAGCTCGTGAAGCAGTTACTGTATCTGGTGATAAAAAAGCAATCACTGTAGACGTTCAACCAAATGCTACTAACCATACAACTAACTACCAAGTTAACTTCAATGGTAAAGAAGCAGCTAAACAAATTCCATTGACTTACAAAGAAAATGGTGGCAACGCTAGAACAGTAATGTTATCTGACGGTTTAGACTTCTCTAATGGCGTAAATACTACTGCTCACACTGATGCGAACGGTAAAGTATCCTTCGACGTAAAAGGTGACCTCACTAACATCACTTCCATTTCCAATAACTCCAATGGTCCTAAAGTATCCTTCGGTGGCGATACTGTAAATATCACTGGTGGCAACCTCAACATGGGTGGTAACAAAATCACTAATGTTCAAAAAGGCACTAATGATACTGATGCAGTTAACGTTAAACAGTTGAAAGATTCTCGTACAGTAGTAACTT
>ERZ781274.233-NODE-233-length-31972-cov-21.625403_pt1 | contig 31972 bp, 37 predicted proteins | sample MGYA00375852_ERZ781274 | MGnify/ENA primary metagenome ERZ781274 (study PRJEB29790, sample SAMN03653692) | human gut metagenome | host: Homo sapiens | place: USA: Dallas, Texas | collected 2013-07-09 | study: EMG produced TPA metagenomics assembly of the Gut...
CAGCAGAGAGAATAAGAAGTGATTTGCTTCTTATTTTCTCTGTTTTTCTATACAGGTACTTTAACACCTATGAACATGAAAGGAAAAACTTACCTATTTCAAATCAAAGAGAAAAGTTTCATAGTCCTTTACATAGTACCGTATATTTTTTCGCCCTTTTTGAATAATAGTGTGTCCCTCTGATTCTAATTTTTCTTTTTGTGCCTCAATACCATTTGGATATTTAGCATTCAGTTCTCCGTTCGCTTTTAATGTTCTCCAATAAGGCGTTTCATCTTCGGAACGCTGATAACTAGCCCATGCTACAATAGAAACAAAAATTCCTGCTGTAATCGGTTCTGTAAAATCTGCACCACTCAACTCCGCAAAGTATTCTCGTATTGTCCCAACAGTAATCACTTTACCATAAGGGACTTTTTTCATTACTCTGTCATAGTCAATTGGCGGAGCAAAATACATTTTACTTCCACCATATTTTTCAATGCTTTTCTGGTCTGTAATGATTTGAAATTTTGGCATATCCTTGTTATCGTGCAACATAGCATTAAAATCTTTTTTATCTTCGTTTGCCATTTCTGCCACCTCCTGCTTTAAGAATAATCTGTTTGTCATTCCTATGCAATGAGACTGTTTGAAAAATTTGTTGATTTTCGATTTGTATATTTCTTAATTCATGCTATATCATAACTAAACACAGAATCATGGAATTAAAAAATGAGCCGACAATCTGTTAAGGAAACAATCGGAGTTGGTGTAAACGAAAAAGCAGCCTTGAGTTCTGATAAAAACTGCCCTTTCGTTTACATCAATTTCGATTTTACCTTGGTGAACAAAGTCGCGTCCCTTTAGCCGATAGCTATGGGGATTCAATCGTTGCTCTTTTCCTTAAGTTTATCATACTGGGTGTTTTGGTAAAAGTTTTTTTATTCAAGAAATCAATTTCAGGCATGACAAACAAACCTCCTATGCGGAAGCCATTTATTCTATGCAATTGTAGATTTTAACATCTCATATGTGCATGAAAAGAAGAACTGTATTTATCTTTGCGGGGTGATACCATATTCCCTCCGCAAGAAGAACATTTGCATACATCAATGTGATACAAAACCTTTATCATTTCTACTGCATTTAGATTTTTTAATGTAGAAATGTATTTCTTGCATCCAAGCAGGTTTCTGCAGAGAGTTATCTTTTTTCTCTTGTTTCTACATGATAGCAGACCATAGTGCCGGATTCTGACAAATCGTTTGGGTGGAACATGCATCATGAATCGACGGATGAATTCTTCTCCTGAAATTGTTTTCTCTTTCCAGTGGCCTTCGTTTTTATAGTCTTTTACTGCATATGTAACTGTCGTATCCGTCATGGATTTGATTCGATGATTACTGATTGCTATCCTGTGGGTATATTTTCCAAGATAATTGATAACCGACTGTGCACCATTGAAAGTTTCTTTACAGTAAGTGACCCAGTTCTTTTCATAACACTTATCAAGAAGTTCTTTAAAACGATAGCTGTTCTGATATTTCTCTGCTGTACCATGAAATTTAAGCTTAGAATCATTCCACAGGCTTTTTAACTCATCCAGATATTTTCCACGGAACACTTTTGAGATGACACCATATGGGAGAAAAAAATTTCCACCTGTGTCTTTCCATTTATTTTCATCATCAAGCCCACCTCCAAGAACAATGGTATGAATATGAGGATGATAATTCATTGCAGAGCCCCAGGTATGAAGAATGCAGATATACCCTATATCAGCTCCCAGATACTTTGCATCTTTTGACAATTCCTTCAATGTGGCTGAAGCAGCATGATACAGTGCATCATATAACAGCTTCTGGTTGCTGTAAATAATGGAATTCAATTCCTCAGGAACTGTGAATACTACATGATAACAGGGTGCATCCAATACGTTCTCTTTTTGTGCATCAATCCATTTCTCTTTCGGAAACTCCTGGCACATGGGACAGCATCTGCTTCTGCAGGAGTTGTTGTGAACACTGATACATCCGCAGTCCTCACAAACACTGATGTTTACACCAAAAACTCCTGTTTTACAGTTTCTGATGTGATAAGCCGTTTTTCTGTGATGAGCAGGAGGGTTACTCCTCTTTTCATAGGAAGGATAGAACCGTTCAAATACATCCTGTATCGTACATGATTTATCCATAATCATTCACCACCCATCTCATCAAATGGGCTTTTAATACCAAGCAGAGTTTTATTGCTTACATGCAGATAAATCTCTGTTGATTTTGGATCACGATGTCCCAAAAGAGCCTGAATATATTTTATATCGCAGCCTGACTCAAACAGATGACTTGCAAAACTATGACGCAAACAATGTGTGGAGACGTGTTTTTGAATGCCTGCTCTTTCGGCGCTTTCACGAAAAAATTGAATGACACTATCTTTTGTAAGATAATCCCCTGTCCATGAACTTGGGAACAGAATCCCTCTTGGCCTGCCACATTGAAACCAGTATTCTGTCAATATTTCAAGCGTCCGGTCTGCAAGCAAAGTATAACGGTCAGATCGGCTTTTTCCATCGCGGATGTGTATGGTTTTGTTCGTGCGTGAAATATCATCATAATGAAGGTGTGTGACTTCTGAAACACGAAGTCCACCTGAATACATAGTAGCGATCATAGCTTTATGCTTCAGATTTGGTGTAGCATCAAGAATAGCTGATATTTCTGCTTTTGTAAGCACCGCTGGTAACTTTCTGTCCCTTTTCATACGAGGTATGTCATCATCATCCCAATTCATCTTCAATACTTTTTTGTAAAAGAAGCGGATTCCTGAATGGTAGTGATTGTATGTTTCTGGTGAAATCCCGGAAAGTTTCTTTTCAGTTAGGAATGTATCAACATCGTCAGTTGTTAATGCATCTATATCCTTGGCTGTGTGGTTCAAAAAATGAGCAACACTGGTACAGTATGCATGAATTGTGGAATCCTTGAGATTCCGTTTATTCGCAGCAGATCTAATCTGATTAAAAATTTCTTCGTACATAATAAAATCCTCCATGTAAAGTAAATCGTAAATGTATAAACACTGCTTACATGGAGGAGCATTAGCATAATAAAACTGCTTGCCAGAAAGGCAGCTCAATGGTATTCTTATCATAGGCAGTGGGGATGTCGATCCTGTTTGATTGTTGGTTGTGGTGACTTAACAATACTACTTGTAGGACTTGGTTTCCACTGCTTTTTATTAAAGTGTAAAGAAAAACTGCGCCATAGCCTTGGCAGGCCATCGCGCAGCGATTTTGTTCAACTGGAAGTTGTCAATCCACCCAAAAAACCCTATTATCTTTTCTCTTTGCGGGTTTGGGGAATTCGCCATCAACATAACCAACGGCACAATGACCAATTCCTTCCCACTCTCCTTCGACTCCAATTTCTTTTAATAATTCCTGGTATTCCGGAAGTTCAAACTCTTCTTTCGCTCTATGAATCCAAATGCTACCTAAGTTAAGAGAATGTGCTGCAAGCATCATATTTCCCATAACCAGGCTTCCGTCATAAACTCTGTTTGCCCAGTTTTTATCTGCTAATACAATTAAAATAGCCGGTGCTCCATAAAATGGATCGAATCCTTCTTTCCAACCACCTATCTTTGCATTGATTGCTGATAATCTGTCTCGAAGTTTTTTGTTTGTTACCGTAATTGTGATGGTTGCCTGTTTTCCCATACCATTTGCAGCATATAATCCAGCTTCAACAATCTGTTCCAGATCTTCTTTTGTTGGCATATCCGGCTTAAATTTACGAATGCTTCGACGCTCTTCCATTGCTTTAATGATTTCGTTCATTTGCTATTCCTTCTCCTCGTAATCAATTCTTTCAATCTTAAAAATGACAGGTCTTGTTCCATCCGAACAGCAGGTAATCATTTCATTTTCCTTCTTCATCCAGCCCTTCATAATGGAACCGCCTTGTAATCCGGTATAAATATATCGTGAAATAGCATCCCATGCCTCAGAACAGAATGGCATTTTCGGACCGCCTGCAACGGTATCTGCATCACCACTGGTCTTTACCAAGGTATTTAATCCTATGTGCCAGAAATCATCTCTTTCCTCATCTCGGTAAAAAACAAATTCATCTCCCACATTGTAACAAGGGCAAGCACCGGAAATTGGATTATCACAATACTGTTGCTGTAATTTTGGATAGAGCTTTTTATCTAATACGGTTACTTTAACTTTATGTTTCATCTCATTCATCTCCATTTCACTTGATTCGTTACTGAATATATTGTATCATGAAGATATACTAACAACAAGTACGGTGTTTTAGAACATATACTATACTTAAATATAGTGTCAGGAGGATTATTATGTCAGACAATCAAAAACATGAACAACGTCGGTTTGCGATAGAGGGTATTAAAAATACTGGTTTTTACTATACAAAGTCTTTGGTTGATGGGAAATATAAACTCCCTATCCTTTATTGTCTGCAATTAGATGGTCCAACAAGGTATAATGAACTTCAGCGTAAGATGGAAACAGCCACTTTCCGATCATTGTCAAAAGCATTAAAAGAATTAGAAGCCGATGGTCTTATCATTCGCAAGGATTACGGGGAAATTCCGCCACGAGTTGAGTATAGTCTTTCTGAACGAGGAAAATCCTTAGAACCTGTATTAGATGCTTTCTGTCTTTGGGGACAGGAACATCGAAATGATTGATATGATTATGAATTTGCCTTTTAGACAAACAACGATTTTTGTTCTATTTGCTCCCCGATAAATATGAAGTTATTGCTCTAATACGTAATATGAATCATATTCTGTACCGTCATGTCCAATCAACTTTTCTTCTGAATACTTAAAGCCCAATCTTTTCAATGCTGAAATACGTTCAACCGCTAAATCTATCGCTTTTGTAGCAATTTTATCACATTGAAAAAGTACATATGCAGGTTCAATTATCAACTCCAAAATTTTAACAATCTCACTTGTAATTTCATAATCGCTCCGAATATCCAATCTAAGTAAACCACAATTTGTAAAATAATCTTCGGCTTCTCGATGAAAAAGTTCTATCGTACCCACCGCCTCATTTGTTTCCTTTGAAACAATCGTCCAACGGACAAAACCCTGTCTATCATATTCCCAATGCCAAAATTCAATCGCTTGTTCCATTCTTTTTTCAGTTGTATAGTAAAAATCATCTCCACCACAATTATCACTATTAAAAAATGGTACTGATTTTTCATCAGAATATACTTTTAACAAATCCGCCTTGTCCTCTTTGTTTGTCATTCTTAGCATATAATATTCATTTTCATAAATAGGGCAATTTTCATATACATCAACCGTCATGTTAATCCTCCTCAAATCCGAATTTATCGTCTTGTTCCATTCTTATCAAAATTCTTTTTTAATGCTATTTCTGTTGGGAGAATAGATCCAATTAAAGGAATAAGTTGAACACCACAGATAATTCCTCCTATACTCCCAACACAATCTTCATTTTTTCCAATTACTAAAAGCATGAATATTACTGTTATCGGCAACATAATCATTCCACAGACATACCAAACTTTACCACAATATTTATGAGCAAATTTCCATGTGTCTTTGTTCTTCATAGACATCGAAGTCCGATATCCAAATACTGAATTTATTTCCTTTGGAGCCTTTTTCATAAAATATCTTCCAAAACCAATCATCGTAAATGGAAGAAGCAAATCCATAATCAACATAAAAATCCAAAACCCCATTGTAAACCTCCTTTACTACAATTCCAGATTTTTCAGAAATAGCGGCTCTACGTCATGTTCCATTATTTTTAATCAATTTCTTTCAAAAACATTTTTATCTTCCAAAGATCCACTGCGCAGCAAATACTGCTGCCACAGCGCCTGCGACGCTCAACACAATATACAGCATCGCACTCCATTCTGTCCCCTGTTCTATCAGCTGACTGGTTTCAAGTGCGAAAGAGGAAAATGTCGTAAAACCTCCACATAAGCCAACCTTTAAAAACAGGATCAGCTGCGGATTCCATTCTTTTTTCGCTCCAGTGCCACAACCAGTCCGATCACGAACGCACCGACGATATTTATCCCCAGTGTTTTGACCGGGAACCCGTTCTGTGTATTCACCGGAAGCAACCCGATCAGATAGCGCAGCACAGCGCCTAAAAAACCACCAAGACCTACAATTATGCAATTAATCATACGTTTTTATGCTCCTTACCTTTTCCGCAGGATTTCTTTTGGCGGTTCGATCTCATTGGCGATCGTATGCTCTGTCAGTTCTGAAAGGATGCGCAATTTGGCATTGATCATCGGACGCATGCAGTTCGGTACATGCTCCTGATGTGCCCGGTGAATGGCAACACATTCTTTACAGTTGCCATGATAACGGCAGGCTTTCTGACATGGGCAGTGATCTTTGTCTGCATATTCTGTCCGAAACGCACTGGCAAATTCTTCCTGAATCCGAAGCCCCTCCGCACGGTTACCTTTATGAAATTCCTGCATTGCATGTTTTTCTGTTTCGTTTCCGTCAATAATCATTCGACTGTTCCTTTCTACTCTCCAACCACAACCCTGCAGTCCTTTTTATAATATGCGATGCCATGAGTTTATGGTGCCTGACACTAACATTTCCGAAAAACTGAAATTGAACAAAATCGCTGCGCGATGGCCTGCCAAGGCTGTGGCATAGCGATTTTTCTTTTCTATGCAAAAACAGTGGAAAGCAAGTCCTAAAAGTAGTATTGTTAAGTCACCACAACGAAACAATCAAACAGGATCGACCCTCCCACTGCCTATGAAAAGAATACCATTACTTACCGTTTATGACAAGCTTTTTTATTATATTCATGCACCACCCTTACAGATATGAATTTTTCTAATTCATTTTTTGTAAGGAGGATTTTATTATGTACGATGAATATTTAGAAAAACTTGAAGAAGTTGGAAAGCTTCGTAATCTAAAACCAAGAACTATCCAGACCTACCAGAATAACATTCTGAGTCTGCTTACATGGACAGATAAAGACCCTGAAACTCTTACCTGTGAAGATGCCAGGGATTTCCTTGTATATCTACAGGAAAAAGGCCGGACTCCGGCAACTCTTAATAATAAAAATGTTGCCATGGTTTTCTTTTTTAAACGTGTTCTCCGTAAACCATGGGATGATGAGATCGTACCACGTGCAATAAACGAGCATCCACTTCCACGCATTCTTTCCCGTACTGAGATCCAGGTTCTTTTGGATGCAACAGAAGATTTAAAATACAAAGCAATGTTTGCGGTCATGTACTCTGCCGGATTACGTGTATCGGAAGTGATCCATTTAAGATACTGTGATATTTCGCGCAAAAACATGCAGATTTATGTACGCGAAACCAAAACCCGTATGGATCGGTATGCAATCCTTTCAAAAAAAACGCTGGATCTGCTTACTCAATACTGGTTTGCATGCGGCAGACCAAAGGATATCCTTTTCCCAAATAAGTTTAATGGAAGACCGCTGACCATATCCTCTGTTGAACAGGTAATGAGAAGGACAGCGGCAAGTGCTGGTATTTCCGGGAAAGTAACGCCTCACTGTCTCCGCCATAGTTTTGCCACGCATCTTCTGGAGGATGGTGTAGACATCCGTTATATTCAGGCACTTTTAGGACACCTCAGCCCGCGTTCAACCGAAATTTACCTTCATGTAAGTAATAAGACGATCATGGGAATAAAAAGCCCATTTGATAATGATGAGGGTAAAGCTGATGAGTAGTCCTACAGTTCAGGAAATTTTCCACAAATTTTATCCTGGATATCTGGAACAGTATTCGCCTTCTGCAATTCAGTCGAAAGCTGCAAGAAATATCATGAACTGTAAAACAGGGGCTTATGGTGCAAATATCAGTATCTGTGAAGATTGCGGAAACGTTCATATCCACTATAATTCCTGTCGTAACCGATGTTGTCCGATGTGTCAGGCAGTTCCAAAAGAAAAATGGATGGATGCCAGAAGGGAAGATGTTCTTGATGCACCTTACTTCCATATGGTATTTACAGTTCCTGATATTTTAAATCCCGTTATATACAGTAACCAGAAACTACTTTACGATGTTCTTTATCACGCTGCTTCTGCAACCATAAATGACCTGACCGCTGACCCAAAATATCTTGGTGCATCGACAGGTTATATCTGTATCCTTCATACCTGGGGATCTGAAATGAACTTTCATCCGCATATCCACACGATCCTGCTTGGTGGTGGTCTTTCTAATGAAAACCGTTGGAAAGACAATGGCACAGAATTCTTTCTGCCAGTTTATGTTGTTTCAAAAGTTTTTCGTGGAAAATATCTGGAAGAGTTGAAATCGCTTTGGGAAAAAGACAAGCTGAATTTCTATGGAACCTCTGAAAAATATCGAAATCGTTATGTATTTAAGGAACTTCTGGATACCTGCTATTCTACAGAATGGATCTCTTACTGCAAAAAAACTTTTAAGGGTGCACAATCCGTAATCAACTATCTGGGAAAATATACACACAGAATCTCTATCAGTAACTACCGGATCATACATATGGATGAAACTTCCGTCACTTTTTCTGTTAAAGATTACCGTCATGAAGGTAAATGGAAAGAACTTACTCTTTCAGGAATAGAATTTATCCGCCGCTTTTTAATGCATGTTCCGCCATCCCGTTTTGTAAGGATACGGCATTACGGTCTGTTATGTTCCAGAAATAAAAATAAGAAACTGGCACTTTGCCGTAACCTGCTGGGAGGTAAAAAGTATCTTTCAAAACTGAAAAGTATGAATATGTCCGAATTATTAGAACATCTCTACGGAATAAAGATATACGTGTGTTCTAAATGTGGCGGAAAGCTTGGAAAGCCCCAGTTACGGATCCCTTTAAGATGTTAAAAACTTTTTTAGTATATATGCTGTTTTTGTCTCAGTCTCTGAGGCTTTATTGTCATGCCATAATACACAAAACAGAGTTTTCATGCCAAAATGAACGATGCGGGTATATATTTTTACAGTAAGAAAGTAAAACATTGAAAATCCATAGGCATTACCTGAACGGACGCTTACTTTGTTCACTTCGGACAAATCGCAAATGGTGCAAACGAAAGGGCAGATCATTGAGAATTCAAATCTGCTTTTTCGTTTACACCATCAGCGATTCTATCCTAAAGAATTTTCAAATTAGTCTTTGCAAATAACCTTTGAACCTTCACCATCGATTACAATTCCCTGACGGTTGTTAATTGGGCATAGATTCAAATCCGAAAATTCAGTCATTATTTTCTCAGTAACTTTCTTAAATGGTGCTGTAAGATAATGCGGAAGAACATAGAAATCAATCAAATCAAGCCCTGCATCATCTTCTTGTGAGTAGTCCTCCGGCTTTTCATCCATTTGTTCAATATATTGGATAGTTGGAGCGCATATAATCGCACCCGCCGATTCACCGATCATCAGTTTTCCCTTTTCCAATTCCTTCTTCAATAGCTCATCCGTTCCCGTTTTACGGAGCTGATCCATAAGGAAGAAAGAATTTCCACCAGTAAAATAGATCACATCCGCATCTTCAAAAACGGACTGTATCGTTAAATAAGCCTCCGTTGAAATATCAATTTCCGTTACGGTTGCTCCCAGTTTATTGAATAGCTTTCGAGCCGAGCCGACATAACCGGTATAGCCTTCACGCAGCGAAGCTGTGGGAATAAATGCGACTTTCTTGTTATCAATTTCTTCTTTTATCAAACTTCCTACACTTGAAAAGTGCGAACATAAAAACAGTTTCATCCATATCCTCCTTAATAAATTCCGATTTCTATTTTCGTTTCCATAGCATAGTGTACTCTTTTTCACCAGTAGCTTCATCCAAGCCTTCACATTGAATAATGAACCCTTCTCTTTGGTAAAAAGAAATTGCTCTGGCATTCTTCTGGTATACATTTAATCGTAAGCTAACTTTTTTATCCTTAACATAATCTAATAAAAGCTTACCTATGCCACATGACTGCATTTCATCGGAGATAAAATACCTTCTATATATTTATCATTTAGTCCTACAAATCCTTGTATCATTTTATCTGCTTCAAACACATAAACTTCGTATTGTGACATCATTTCTTTTACTAATTCATAATTACTTTTCCAGTATTGATTGGAAATAAAATAATGTGCTTTCAGATTTGTCTTTAACCATATGTCAGCAACTCTATCGATATCTCCGTTCAGCAACTTTCTAATCATAACAAATATTCTCCACAACTACAACCTTTATGCTTTTCTCTTTTTTCCATTCTATCACAAGCTCACCATTAATCATCAATTTTTTGATATTTTTTCTTTTCCCCCACTGTAAAACAGCCTCTGAGCGTTTCGTTATATAGAGGGGTACACATACAGAGCAAGATCCACCCATGTTTAACAGTATTGCCATTTGGCATCCTGTCATCCTATGGGATTTATCTTGATGGGGATATCCCCATACCCTCTCAATAACAGACGCTTCACTTGTCTGTTGGTTCCACCTAAAGGTGTTCACAGCACTATTTCTAATATCGGAAGGGACAGCCGATATTGAAATACGTGGACTCCCAGTGGGAGGAATAATCGTAGCGAAAGGAGGAATATGAGAACAGAAAACAAAGATAAAGAACTGAATCACAGACATTTTATAGGATTACGTCTTACCGATGTCGAACTGGATTTATTAGACCAAGGCGCTGCTTGTTTATCTGTTAGTCGATCAGAATATCTGAGGAAACTTCTATTGGAAAAGCAAATCCATCATCAGATTGAAGTTGTTGCAGACATGAATGATCTCAGAAAACTGGTCAGTGAATATGGAAAGATTGGATCGAATCTCAATCAGATTGCCAAGCATTTTAACAGTGGTGGCAGTCAGTCACGTGCTATAGAAAATGAGATCCATCAGTGCATCACGGACTTATTCCTATTAAGAAAAGAGGTACTGAAACTGGCAGGTGGTATGAATGGCAATCGTAAAACACATTAAAAGCAGAAATGCAAATTACTCGGCTGCTATCAATTACCTTCTGTTTGAACATGATGAAAAAACCGGGAAAAAGATTGTAGATGAATCCGGACGAAGTATCCTACGAAAAGAGTTTTATATAGATGGACTGAACTGTGATCCGATGTCTTTTGACAAGGAATGTGAACTGACAAATGCTCATTTTCACAAAAATAAGAAACGTGAAGATATCAAAAGTCACCACTACATTATCAGCTACGATCCAGCCGATGTTATAGAAAACGGTCTTACCGGAGAGAGAGCACAGGCAATCAGTTTGGACCTTGCAAAGCAGATGTTTCCCGGATATCAGGCACTGGTGGTTACTCATACTGACGGCCACAATAAATCCGGAAATATCCATACCCATATCGTAATAAACAGTGTGAGAAAATCTGCAGTGGAAAGGCAGCCGTATATGGATAAACCACATGAGGAAGCCGCTGGTTACAAGCATCGTTCCACGGATAAATTCATGAACACTTTTAAGAAAACCGTCATGGATCGGTGCCAACAGGAAGGACTTCACCAAATAGATCTTCTTGCACCGGCTGAGAAAAAAATCACTCAGAAAGAGTATATGGCACAGAAACATGGCCAACAAAAACTGGATGAGATCAACCAGAAAATCATCGAAGATGGTCTCAAGCCAACATCCACCGTGTTCCTTACACAGAAAGAATATTTGCGAAATGCGATTGATGAATGCGCTGCCACTTCCAATAGTTTTGATGAATTCCAATCCAAACTTCTGGAACAATTTCAAATCTCTGTGATTGAGCATCGTGGCAGATACAGCTATCTTCATCCTGATCGACAGAAGCGGATTACTGAACGTGCACTGGGAACACGATATGGAAAAGAACACCTGGAACAGACTTTCTTACGCAAAGATCCATTGGCCATTCTCTACGTCAGATCTCACCTGCGCCTGGTTGTAAATCTCCAGACAAATGTGAAAGCAATGCAGAGCCCGGCTTATGCTCATCGGGTAAAACTTTCTAACCTGCAGCAAATGGCAAATACCATTATCTATGTGCAGGAACATGGATTTGATACGCAGTCAGATCTGAAAAATACACTGCTTGCAGCAAAGCAGGAACTAAAAGAAATGCAGACACAGGTTGCTCAGCATCGGTCCGATCTAAGGATCCTCAACGATCAGATCCGTTATACCGGTCAGTACTATGCGAATAAGGAAGTTTATTCCCAGTTTTCAAATGCAAAGTACAAAGGAAAGTACCGGAAAGAACATGCGAAAGAAATTCAGAAATATGAAGAAGCCAGAGATTGGCTGAGATCATTTTATCAGGATGGAAAGATGACAAGCCTAAAAACTCTGACTTTACAAAAAGAGAAACTGCAACAGCAGATAGCTTCCGAAGAAGAAGCAATAAGCAGCTTGAAAGAAAAATTAAAAGATCTGGATACTGCCGATCAGAATGTTGATGCCATTCTTCAGATGCAGATTCCGGAACCAGTGAGATCAAAAACCAAAGATCTCGAACGATAACTATCACAAAACAAAGGAGGAACTATCACATGACACAAGAAGAATTTAATGTTGTATTTGAACTTCAGATGAGAAAATGTGCTGATATTCTGGCACATAAAAAGAAAGAATATACCGGTGATAATATTGACCGCCTCAGTGCATTCAAGATTGCTGCCGCTTTACAGAACTGCGATCCAAAAGCAGCACTGGCCGGTATGATGTCGAAACATGTCGTATCCCTTTACGATATGTGTTATTCCACTCTGTTACATTTTGACATGGAACAGTGGGATGAAAAGATTACAGACTGCATCAACTATCTGATTCTTTTAAAAGCTCTGGTAAAGGAGGAACAGGCCTATGGATCACATTGAAACAGCTATCTTAAACTGCTATGGAATCCGGGAAGCAGAACAAAATATGGTCTTTGCTGCCAGGCTCACACAACACGGTCATACGATTCAGAGCATGGCAGATCTGATGGACCTTTACCATCAATCCTACAGTCAGAAGACCGTAGAAAACATTGCGGGGCTTCCACATCCAACCGTACAGAAATTCATGGTCATTACCGTGGCTGTTGTTGGTGCAAGCAGACGCTTCCTGGCACAGATCACAAGGCATCAGAACGAAGTAAAGTACATGAGTGCATCTCTGCAGTACAGCAATTATTCCGGTCACGCTGCATTTGCTATTCCATATGGGATTATGAAAGCAGATAAAGAAATCCAGGATATTTACAAAAAAAGCTGTCAGTCAGATCTGGACCACTATACAGAACTCTGTGCCTTAGGCATTGATCATGATTCAGCCGGATATGCCACACCTCAGGGACTTCGAAACGTACTGATCATCAGTGCAACGCCTTACCAGTGGAAGCATATGATCGGTCAGAGAACCTGCAGAAGAAATACGGATGAAACAAGGATTGTGATGCTACAGATCTGGCAGAGATTGTACAAATTAAGCCCGATTCTTTTTGCACCGGATCTGACCGGTCCATTCTGTCAGAGAGGAAGCTGTATGGAAAAACAGATGTCCTGCCAGAATCCTATTTCAAAACTTTGGATACCGTCAGATATCTTAAAAGCAGATTATCCATTGCTCATCAGAAGGGAGGTGAGCAGCCATAAAGATTAAACTGATTGACTTTGGTCTGAAAGCAGATCATTATCCCTTCCGGCCACATGAAAATGATGCCGGTGCTGATGTATTCATGCCTTATGATTGCGTATTAAAACCAGGTGAGGTTGCAAGAATTCCACTTGGATTTGGTCTCATCATCCCCGATGGATTTGCCGGATATGTCTTTCCACGAAGCAGCATGGCAGCAAAAGGACTGGTATGCGAACTTCCACCGATCGACTCCGGTTACCGTGGTGAGATCCATGCTATTATCAGCAACGTAAGCACATCTTCTCAGACCATTCATAAAGACACACGCGTCGGTCAGCTGGTGATTACACCAGTCGTGATCGCAGATTTTGTCCTGGACCTTGGTAATGAACGAGGAACCGGGGCTTTTGGAAGTACAGGAGAATAATACTATGATTACATTTGGAAGAAAATTAAAACACTTAAGACAGAAAAATCATCTCACCCAGAAAGAACTCGGCATGGCTGTTGGATTTCCAGAAAGCTGTGCTGATGTCCGGATTTCTCAGTATGAAAGCGATGTCCGAACACCGAAAGAGGATTTTATGAAACTCTTCGCATCAACACTCGGTGTTCCGGTTGAACTCTTTACCGTACCGGTACTCTCAGAACCCAGGGAGTATGAGGCAGCGGAGTATTGGAGGTATGAGTTAGGGGCAGAACTAGATTAAGTGTCATAATACTGAAATGAGGCAACGGCTTTTCCGCTGCCTCTCTCTTATCATTTTTTGGGGTAATAATTGAAAATATCCTGCGTTGAGCAATCCTCTTTTTCTGCGCTTTATCTGCACATCTATATATTTCATTTTATTTCTGTTCCATCGATAAAAAGCACATATTTATCTAGATTATGAACAATATCATAATCTTTTCCATATTCAATCGGTCTAAATTCTATCTGCATAATGGATTTTCCATTTTCGATATCTTCTTTCCAAGAATATACGGTCATATCAAGGCTGGTTGCATATCCATGATCTGTAGAAAATTTTATTGAATGAAATGAATTCTCTTTGTACATTTTTAAAAGCAGTCTTGCAAATGCTTCTTTATCAGAAATGTTTTTTCTGTTAGCAACTACTGTAAGATTCTCATCTCTATTCATAGAAAAACTGCCAACTACATCTGGCTCACCTTCTTTATACTTTAATAAGCTTTTCCCAATTATCATTCCAACAATAATCGAAAAAACGATAGCAACAAATACAAGTGTTATATTTTTTTTCTTCATTTTATTAAGTTCCTTAGAGTTATATATAAGTCTTTAGAACTACTATATCATATTATTTCACGTTAAACCAAATAAAAAAAGAAGAGCAATAAGCCCTTCCATCTTCTTATTCACGTATTTATTCCACCAATGCTCTCACTGCATTGATAATTCTCTGTTGCTTTTCTTTCGGTAGTTTCTCTATCATTTCAGATAATTCATTCGTAACACCAGTAACCGAATGTGTCACAACATCAATCAATAGTGTATCTGCCGAAACATCTAATGCATTTGCAATCGCAATAAAGGTATCAAGTTTTGTTACTTTCAGTCCTCTCTCTATAACACTTACATGAGTTGGACTTAAGTTTACCAGTGCTGCCAATTCTTCTTGTGTAAGATTCTTAGCTTCCCTTGCAGCTTTTATTCTCTGACCAACCGTCTTTAAATCCATTGTGACACCTCCTTTAGAACGATAATTCGGTCTAAAATTAGTATAACGATTGATCTTTAAAACATACAGAATCTACAGATTGTCAACTTGTTCTTTAGAACTATTTCAAATAAAAAACATTAAAAAGGCCCAAAAGGGCACTTTCCCTTTTGAGCCTATACACTTTATCAGCTAACGTATTTCACTTTCATTTTTCCTCATGGTCATGAGGCTTTTTTCTCTTAAATCGCATTCTATGAATCCTTCGATTGTTCTTTCTGTTCTTCAATAATTCGTTCTGTCGCTTTATGAATCCTATCCTTGGAATAGGGTGGTCTTAGATTCAATGACAACCGTCCTTTTCTGATCATATACGTTTCACTGCCATCCTCCGAAGCCCCTTTCAACCAGCAATCCTCCGGATACTTCTCAGCAAAGGACCGTAACCGTTTCTGCAGACTCTGATTGAAGGTATACACATCATAGAATCCATCATCTTCATTGGTCAGAATAATCGTTTCTTTTTCACACTTTAACCTTCGCATATTCTACCCCCGCTTTCTTTCCATTTCCTGATCCAGGTACTTTGGTATCGGCTTTCCGGACCAGCGAGCAATAGCAATCTGTTTTTGATGGAGTCGTTTGATCACAGATCTTCGTTTCTTAGGTTTTCCATCCTGTTGATTTCGGGAGGTCTGATTGTTGCTGCTAGCATCAGAGGTCTTTTCCTGATTCTTCTTCTGATTATTCACCAGACCGTCCACCATATCATAATTGGCTTCGGTACCGGATTCTCGGCTCCGTTCATAAGTGCCGTTCTGGTAGAACTTCTGGTAATGTTCCAGACGCATTTTGCCATTGTGTTTTAGCTGTTCGACTGGATTTAGCGGTACCTGCTGTTGGATGTAATCATGGATCTTTTGTTTTGTCTTTTCGTCAAATTTCTCGCATTCTTCGACAACCATTTTTCCATAGGCATCTAGGATAACCCCCTGCGCCTGATCCCTGTATACCTGATGCTCCATCAGATAAAACTGCTTTCCATTGATGATGATGGTGTCTGTCGCAATCCAGTTTCCTTTTTTTCCATCAATCTGATAATTCTCAGTTTCCATAGTGATCAGTGCTCCGGATGTGTTGATACGAATGAATCCGGCCAGATACTGTGGATAGTTTTCATCTACATAGTAGCAACTGATTTCTCCGTTCTTGTTCAATACGAGCACGTCACTGACTTCGCATTGCTTTTTCATCCGTTTCCAGATGTCAGCGACTTTTTCATTTTCCTGCATTTCATGAATCGAGACTAATCGGTAATTTTCGACAGTAATCGACACATTCTGCTGTCTTGCCTCTTGATATGGCAGATGCCACAGTGCTTTTCCTGCTGTCTGCTGATCTACTCGGTAGACTGCAAATTGATTAAGCTTCATAGGCATCGTCCTCCAAGTTATTCAGATAATAATTCAGATCCAGAGAATAGTAGTATTTGTCTTCGATCTGCTGTAATTTTCCAACTGTAGAATTGATGATCTCAATTATTTCATCATTCTCAGGATCACTTTCTTCCTGTTCCAAAACTTCCAAAGCTTCTTTCAGTGTTTGGATTGTTTCTTCCTTTGTGTGCTGCTGGAAGATAGCAGTAATAGTCAGTTCGTTTTCTTCCAGGTTTACATTTCTCATAGGCTCATCTCCCCCCTTTTCTTTTTCGGTATTGGTTTCATCTGTATATTCAGCTCCTTCTCGTTTTTTTCTTCGCTTATATTTTTTTCGTTATCCACTTTCTTATTGGATTCCAGAGGATTTTCCACATTTGGATGTCTTTCTTCCAAGTACTTTTCCACACGACTGATTGCATTTTGCACATAAGAATTTTCTCTAAATCCAGGAATCGAATTCAAGAATTCTTTCTGTATTTTTCCTTCGATCATCAGACTCTGCATTCCTTCATAATCACTTCCGTCTTTCAGATCAAAGCCAACACATTTCAGTCCATGCATACGTTCTGATGGGATTTTCTCATAAGCTTCCAAGGCTTCTGGTAATGTCAGGTCATAATGTACTTCACCCATTACAGGAAATTCAGCACATTCAGCCGCATAAAAGCTGATACATGTAAGATCATTTTCATAATCCACATTTTCTATTTCCGGGACAATATCGAGTATTTTTTCTCTTTGTGCTGCAAAGTCTGGAAGTTCTGCAAATCCAAATCGATCCACGTAATATGCCTGCATATCCCCACCACGGTTTGTAATAATAACATCACTGACCGACATAGAATGTGCTTTATAATCTGCCGGTGGATTATCGTTGAATACGGCATACAAATCATCCAGCTTTTCATTTCCATGTAATCTGCCAGAATAGACACATTTATAATTTGCTGCATCGATTGTAATGCCATCTTCTTTGACCATTGCCATATTCATAAATAAATGTTGTTTTCCCGGTGTGCCTTCATCCACATGGTAAATCGCATAGCGGTCACCATTACCTCTGAACATTTCTTCCTCTAGGGTATAATCAAACTTAAATGGATACAAAGCCCGATCAACTCTTTCCGAAATATCCGTTCCTTCTGCAATCGTATCTTCCAGCCAATCTTTGATATCTCCCCATGATTCAAACTGCAAATACCCGGCAATTTTATGTGTCCCATCCGGTGCCAGTACAATATGTCCCGGTTCGCTTTCCCGATAATCATAGCGGTATCCGGCTGCTTCCAGTGCATCTACCAGAATGCCGTATTTTTCATGTAATTCTGTTTTTTGTTTTTCTTCAAGAATGATTTCCAGTTCTTCTGTAAGCTGATCGATCATTTCACCGGCTGTCTTGCGGATCACATCCATAGATGCTTTCATTTCCTTCATTTCCCGGCTGCTGCTCCAACCTGCAATATAAGGAAAACTGTAATCCGATGTATCCAAACCAAAGGAAGAACACACACAGTAAGCAACGGATTCTGCTTCAACTTCTTTTGTCAGACGGTCTTTTTCTACACCCAGGCTTTCCATGATTTCCTTGTCATGCAGTTTAGCATGGGCTGTTTCATGAATAGCAGTCTTTAAGGTCTGACTTTCACTGAGCCCTTTTTTGATCACGATTTCCTTGTCTGCATTATGATAATATCCATTGGCATTGCCATCGATCTCATCGAATCGTATCGGTACTGGGGATATTTTCTGAATGGCCTGCATGAAAGAATCAAAGTCCTGTACAGCTGCAGTCAATAATTCCGGTGCCAGTGTCTGTATCGGTTCTCCGGATGTCTGAGCAATATCAAAGACGGTAACTGCTTTAAAATGCGGAACTGTAACTTCCACCTGTTCAGTCTTAGGTTTTCCATCAGTTCCCATGATCGGTCGCTGATTTTCATCCAGAACCTCTTTTTCCTTCATTTTCTTATATGGTGCCGGTGCAATGATTGTAATTCCTTTTTCCCCTTTCATGACCTGTCTACCCATGGACTGCCAGTTTTTGTAACTGGTAACAAGCGTAGCATCCGGTCGCTGCATGGCAATCAGCATTGTATTATTAAAAGAATAATTGTGAAACTTTGCCATGGTCTTAAGAAATTCCTGATAGCGGTTACTTGTAAAAAGTTCTTCCACACCGGATTCCAGTGACTGCATAATGCTGTCCATATCTTTTCCCTGGACCGGCAGTGGAATAGTAGTAGTTTTATTTTGTTCTGTCATAATACTCCTTTCCAAAAACGCCCCACGACATTGTGCTTATGCCGCAGGGCTTTTTATTAGTTGATGAGATGATTTTTTTATTAGAGTTCCATATCGTGCTTCTTTGTTTTCGGTTTCTGATCTGGCTGTTCTTTTCCTGCTTTCTCTGTTTTTGCAGCCTGTGCTTCTTTTTCTTTCTGACGTTCTGTGAATCTATCTGCCTTTTCAAAGACATGATCCTTTGTATCAAAGTGATATACATCATTGGTAAGGCGTTCTGCAGGGGCTACCTGAGTGGCATTGACTTCTTTTACCATATCTCTTAACATTTCTGCATCCACTTGCCCGTCATCTGGCAAGACCAGCATTTCATGGATGGATGATGGCAAAATGAAGAAATCATTTCCAAGAAGTTCCCCCATGCTATCCATGAATTCCGGATAAAAGATCACACCGGCTCCATCAATTCTGTCTGTATTCGTAACAACAAAGAATGTCGGCATCTCGCTTGATTCCTGCAATGTTTCCTGCAGCATTTCACGTTCATCTGGTGTCAGCATGAGAATATTTTTCTGGTACATTTCATCTATCAATGCACCTATACTTGATACCTCCGGGATCATGACATGCGGTGAACTTTTCATCGCATCTTCATGAAGCTGTTCTGCCGAGATTCCATACTGTTCAAGCAGATCATTCTTGATAAACATGGAACTTAATCCATCCTGATCCTTGCCTACTGCCACATGATAGGTAATTGCGAGGTCTTCCTTCAGCTGATGCGGCGCATTTTCGAGGACTTCCTTATTTGCTTCGGCTGATGATACACGGATAAACAGCTTGTCCTTCACGTCTTCATAATTTAAAATGGATTTCAGATCAACCTGTATCGGTGCCTCAATGACTATATCTGCAATCTTTCTGCATACAGTTTCCATTGTTACGCCAGGCTGTGCTTTATATGCTTCATACAGCTGATTAAGATTGATCGTCGGGGTAAGCATCTCACCTTCTTTTCTCACCATCAATCCCGTATAGGCACGGTTCAGTTTCTGACACTCCATCGTTGATACTTCTGCATTCTCATAATCCTTTGGTAAAAAGAGTTTGATATTGTCCTTTACTTCATTTACAAATTCATTAAAATTCATTCTTCGTTTCCTCCTCTAATCTGTTTTTTTATTTCTTTTTGCTTTTGTTTTTTGGTTTCTTTTTTGGAAAGGATAAAGAAAAATTCACCCTTCCGGTTTCATCTGCATCCATATGAAGATCTGCCTCAAAGTACATATTCTTCTTTCTGGAATACAGGTCTTTTACATGCACACATCCACTTTTCAGAAGTTCTGCAGCCATCTTTTTATCCATGGTTTTTTCCATGCTCTGCAGATAGCGGTTATCTTTCCAGAGAGCAAAGTGACAATCATGGTTGCTACAATAGAAGTTGGTTTTGCTTTCATATACCAGGCTTCCACATACCGGACATGTTCCAATGCTTTCTCTGGTCTGAAATCTTCTTGTTTCTTCTTCGGAAATCGCATCGCATCCATTCAGCATCATGGTCAGCATGTTTTTGATCCCGGTCATAAACTGTTCCGGTGCAATCTCTCCATGCTCCATCAAGAGCAGCTGATTTTCCCATTCTGCAGTCATACTTGCAGATTTCAGAAAGTCTGGCAGGATCTCCACAAGGACTTTTCCATCATCTGTTGGAAGAATCTTTTTTCCTTTTCGGGTAGCATACTGGGAATAAATCAGTTTTTCGATGATACCGGCTCTTGTTGCCGGAGTTCCTAATCCTTTCTTTTCCGTATCTTCATCAAATTCCTTATTTCCAGCTGTTTCCATTGCCGCAAGGAGAGTATCTTCGCTATATGGTTTTGGTGGGGACGTAAAATGTTCTGTCTTTTCTGCAGCTACAGCATAGAAAGTCTGTCCCTGGGTTACTTTCGGCATTCTCTCTTTCATTTCCTGATCCGGATCTACGATTGCCATGCGATCCTTATTTTTGAAGCAGTTTTCAAAGAGTTTCCATCCATCCTGCAGAACAATCTTTCCTTTTGCTTTGAAGATTTCTCCCTGGCATTCCACTTCAATCTCTGTTTCCTGGTAAATGTGATCCTTACTCATTGCCATGACCGTATGGACTGCGATCAGGAACAGAATCTTTTCTTCCCAGGATTTCAATTCATCCAGATGGCAGGATGCAAGCTCCATCGTTGGGATGATTGCATGGTGATCTGTCACTTTACTGTTATTCATGACTTTCTTCACATCTGGCTGCTCCGGCTGATCAAACGGACCTGTCAGTTGATATTTCTCATAAATCTGACGAACCACATTTCTTGCGGTCTGCTCCATATCTTCGGTCAGATACTGGCTGTCCGTTCTTGGATAAGTGATCAGTTTCTTTTCATACAGGCTCTGAGCGGTATCCAGTGTCTGTTTGGCTGTCATTCCGTAGATACGGTTTGCTTCTCTCTGCAGTGTGGTCAGATCATAAAGCTTTGGTGCTTTTACTTTCTTTTCCGTTTCTTTTACTGCTGTGACAATAGCTTCACTTCCTTGGCATCTGCTTCTTAACTGTTCCGCCTCATCCGGATTAAAGATTTTTGGCTTTACAGCCGGAATTCCATCACAATCGAGTTCCACATTGAAATACTTTTCTTTCTGGAAATTGCTGATCTGTCCGGCACGTTCCACCAACATGGCAAGTGTCGGTGTCTGAACCCTTCCAACGGTCAGCTTTTTGAAGTACTTTGTGGTGTAAGCTCTGGTTGCATTCATTCCTACCAGCCAGTCAGCCTGAGAACGGCATACAGCAGCTTCGGCCAGATGTCGGTATTCCTCTGCGGATCTCAGATGCTGCATTCCATCAAGGATTGCTGAATCTTCCAGAGAACTGATCCATAATCGTTTCACCGGCTTTTTACTTCCGGATAAGTCATAGACATGTTTGAAGATTAATTCTCCTTCACGTCCGGCATCACAGGCATTTACGACGTATTCAATTTCCGGACTGTTGAGCAGTCTTTTTAAGATATAGAACTGATCTTTCTTATCTTCTGAGACTGTAACTTTCCAGTCTTTCGGGATGATCGGGAGATCTTCATATCTCCACTGGCTAAATTTCTCATCGTAGACATCCGGTGAAACATACTCGACCAGATGTCCGAAGCACCAGCTGACCATACAGTCGGTTCCTCTTAAATATCCGTCTTCTCGTTCCTGTGCTCCAATCACTTCTGCGATTGCTCTTGATACACTTGGTTTTTCTGCAATTACTAAATACATGATGTATAACCTCCTTCATATAACGAAACGGAGAGAGCATGTTTTACAGCCCCCTCCGCTAAAAAAGTTTATTTATTTTTCTGAATCCTCAAAATCTTCTGGCTCGTCATCCAGTTCTTCATCATCTTCTACAGTCTCTAAGTCCCCTGTTTCTAAGCCTTCCGGCTGATCATCCTCTTCTTCTTCCTTCTTTGGCTTATAGATCTTGAAGTAGTAGTATGCTGCCACACCGCCAAGAGCCAGGATAAGGATAGTTGCCATTGCGCCCATATTAGATTTTGCAGATGATGTTTTCTCAGGATCAACAGTAGCTTCCTTGTCTACATCCTCATTATTTGTCTCATCCAGCACAACCTTCGATGTGTCCGGCTGTGGTGTTACAACAGCAGCTGTACTGTCTTTATCCAGAAACTCGGACAGATCATTCTCATCAATCTGAGATAACATATAGACATTCTGTGATGTGGCACTGCGGTCAATCACGATATAGAAGGTATTATTATTCTTCGTTGTAACCGTAAGAAACTCCTTCGTGGAATCATCGGTAATGTCATCCTTAACTTCGCCATTTCCAGGTGTCGTAAATGCAGTTCCCTGGTCTGTTCCATCTTCTGGCAATACCTCATTTGTACTTGCCGCCTCATCCTTTTTCTCTTCTTTGTCTGTTGATTGATCTGTCTGAGTTGTCTCTACTTTGGATGCCTCTGCTGATTCATCCACATAGGCAAATGCTGTGGTTGATGCAGTAAAAAGCATCATGACTCCTAACAGCAGTCCTGCCATTTTCTTATTCATTTTCTTCCATTTCACCATTCTGATATTCCTCCTTATTTTCTTCTGTGAATACAAAGGAGCCTGAACCTTCTTCGTCAGACTCCCTGCTTACCTGAAATTTAACTGTTCCTTTCTGGATCCCATCCAAAAGATCATACAACTGACCATTCTCCATCTTCATACCACGGATGCACCTGATCATCTCATTGTCCTCCTCCTGCTTTAATGCAGCCTGGACACCCCTAAGATATTGCTGCAGATCCGCAATCTTTTTCTCTGTCTTGGCAATCTCATCCAGATATTTTTTAATCTTTTTATTCAAACTTTCACCTCCCTTCGTTCACCCATTTATGGCAGTCTTCCAAAGCACATGAAGTGTTGCTGCCAGTAGGATGTGCTGATATTTGAGTAATGGATCGGATCCCCACAATGGATCATCATATTGTTACCGACATAGATACCCACATGGCTTGCACCAGATGTGTTATACGTTCCCTGGAAGAAGATCAGATCTCCTGGTTTTGCTTCTTGCGGTGATACATAAGTACATACGCCTCTTAATCCATCCGCGGTCAATCGTCCATAGTTCCAGCCATTACCACAGTGGTTAATGACATAAGATACGAAACCTGAGCAGTCAAATCCGGACGGAGAGTAGCCACCCCATACATAAGGTACTCCCAGATATTTTTCTGCTTCCCGGATCATCCGGGCAAATTCTTCATCCTGCAGTGCTTCCGGTGGAATCTCATAGCTCATTCCATTACCGCCTGCTCCACTGGTCACATTGTTTACATCCCACAGATAATTTCTGTTTCCATAGGTCGTATTTAACGCATTGTAAATAATCAGCTGTTCTGCATTCAGATTGGCTCTTGCCACAGCATCAAAGCTTCCATTTGTCAGTGTCACATACAGAATCTTCTTGGTGCTTGTACTGGTAACGGTTACTTCCTGACTGCCATTGTCATCTGCGATATAGGCTTCCCAGGTCTGGTGTCCATGAGCAGAAGCGGCAGCATGGTTATCATAGTAAACGTCAAACTGCACACCATATCGTGCAAAGGCTCCGGTATCCTCAACCGTGTATTCCACACCATTCATTACTACCTTAGTTCCGATCGGCACAAATGGATTGGATGCATCTACAGCAATGGTATGGTTTGCAGTAGGATATGCCCCACTGGCAGTTGGACCTCCGGACCATACACCACAACAGATTCGACAATTACAATATCCGCTTGTCACTACCTGTCCCAATGATTCTCCAACGCGAACATTTCTAGTTTCTGTCACCGTTTCTGTTCGACCTTCTGTATTCAGATGATATTGTGCTTCAAAAAGAGATTGCAGCTCGTTTTCAACATCTGAGTACGTCCAGTCCCCATATTTTGCAGTAAGATACGAGATAAGATGGTATGGATTATGACCAATCTCAGCAATGTTGTACTGATACTCGTCATAATTCGGATGTCTTCGTTCCATCTCATTGATCTGCTGATTCAAGGCACTTTCCAAAGCAGCATATTGATTTTCAGCAGCATAAATATCCTCGTCTGAACTTGGATACGTTGTAATACCGATCACAGATCCAGCACCCTCGATAGAAGCACTGCAGCTTCCCAGAGATACCGCTATGACAAGAAAAAGAAGCGCAAAAATACCGATGCCTGCGAACATGGCACGATTACGCTTTATGATCTCTTTCAAGGCAATCTTTGCTTTTACCGTCATGTTCTCGACACCGGCAATGGTTGTTGCTCCACCTAGACTGCCAGCGGATTTTCCGGCTCTGGCTGCCCGGTATGCATCCTTATATCGTTTTTTCTGAAAGAAGCGGTTATAGAAATGTCTCTTTTGTTCGGCTTTCTTTACCGTTTCTGCATTCTTGACTCCTTCCATACTTTCTGCAGAACCAAATTTCAGTTTCTTTTCTACGGTAGCCTCACGATAACCTCTGCGATGGGTTTTCACATCCGTCCGTTTGCTACGGATCTGAGCATGACGCAGACCACGTAACGCATCTTCTGTTTCACGCTCTACAAGTCTGGCACTTTCCACACCTGCATTTTCATCTGTTTCTTCCTCTTCGGAAGAGACTGCTTTCATGCCAGATATAACAGCTTGTGTAGCAATGTATTTCCCGGCTGTCCCTCCCGGTTTCATGCCAGCACCTTTCACCATCTGATTTCCTTCATCATCAAAAGATAATCTTCCAGCTTTTGCCTGTTCTTTGGTCATCTGTTTTTGCAACTGTTTCTTCCGAATGGATTTCTTTTGGCTGTTCAGATTATTATCATCATCCGGGATTTTTTCATAACGATGCAGTTTCTTTCGATATCCGGATACTTTTTCTTCCGGTGTAACTTCAACTGTATCCTCAACAGCTTCCTGCCGAGCAGAAGATTTACGGATTTTCTCCATCTGCAGTCGTTTTCCTTTTCCTGATTTTGAATCTTCATTCTCAGCCTTTTTTCGTTCCCGTTCAGGAACAAATTCTTCTTTATTTTCCGGTCGCCCTCGGCTCCTGTGACTGATGTCTTTTACACTACCATCACGGAGATTTTCTTCGGTCAGACCATCTCTGGTCATCTTTGCGACCTTTTTATCCTTGCCTTTAAATTCTTTTCCGACTATAGGTCATCACCTCCTGGCACAACTTTTCTTTCTGTACTCATTCAGTTCCTGGCGTCCTATAATCGGGATACCAGGATAACCATCTGCCTGTGTCCTGATTGCCGGAGAGCTTGCCTGGATATGAAATACCCAGTTCAATTCACTCGGATCTCTCGGCCAGAAACCATTGATCAGCATAGCCTCCTTGAACTGATTGTTGTGCAGATGGATCTGGGTACGTTTATACAAAACTTCTTTCAGATCATCACTGGTAAGATGCGGATAGATTTTCTGTGCAGGATAAAAATTCCAGAATACCCAGTCAAGGATAATGTTCTGTGTTTCCAGCGGAAGTTCATACAGATGATGATCATCATTGACTGTATGGACACGGTATCCAGGCTGTGCATTTTCCAGATTTTTCATCTGAATGTAAGGATTATCCTGGTTCCACTGCCTGATTCGGATCTTATCGATTTCCTTCATGCTTTTCCGCCTCCATTTCTTTCTCTCGTTTTTCAACTTCTTCCGGTTTTGTAGTCATCAAGCTGTACAGCTTCAAGGTCTTATCGAACTTGTCCTTAAATGGAATAATCGTTGTCCCATAGAAGAGAAGTCCTTCACCTTCCCCGGAATTGGTCACATAGGACAACTGATATGGGGAAATATTCAACTGTTTTGCAAGGATCTGTCTGTCACCTGCCGCCTGGTTCAGCATCAGGATAAAATCACTGTTCTCAAAGATATTTTCAATTTCCCTGCTGGCAAGAAGATCTTTGATATTCTGTGTGATTCCAGTCGGTACGCCTCCCCATTTTCTGAATCTCTTCCAGATTTCTACGGAATAAGCTGCTGTCTGTTCTTCTTTGAGCAGAAGGTGGAATTCATCGATATAGTACCTGGTAGATTTGATGCCACGGTTGATCGTAACTCTGTTCCATACCTGATCCTGGACGATGAGCATTCCGATTTTCTTCAGCTGCTTTCCAAGTTCTTTGATATCAAAGCAGACAATACGGTTATTCAATTCCACATTGGTTCTATGGTTAAATACTTTCAGTGATCCATTTACATAGATTTCCAACGCTGTTGCAATTCTCTGGGCCTGCGGTTCTTTCTGCTTTCTAAGACAGTCATACAGGTCACCGAGAACCGGCATATTTTCCGGTTTTGGATCTGCAAAGTACTTCTGATACACCAGTGGAAGACAGCGGTCGATCACTGATTTTTCCTCTGCTTCAATTCCATCCCTGCTTCCCATGATCAGCTCGCATAAAGACAGGACAAAATCGGATTTCACTCCAAGTGGATTGTCATCATCGGAATAATCCATATTGATATCCATCGGATTGATATAATCCTTACTGGTCGGTGAAATGTGTACGACCTGTCCGCCAAGTGCATGGACCAGTGGATAATACTCACCCTCCGGATCTCCGATGATAATGTCATCCTTCGTGACAAAGAAAGCGTTGGTGATTTCTCTTTTTGCAGCAAAGGATTTACCGGATCCAGGTGTACCAAGGATTAGTCCATTCGGGTTTTTCAGCTTTTTACGATCCACCATAATCATGTTGTTGCTGAGTGCATTTAATCCGTAATACAAGGATTCTCCTGCCATAAAAAGTTCCTGAGTGGTAAACGGTACGAAGATAGCAGTGCTGGTCGTGGTCAGTGCACGTTTGATGGGGATATGATTGACTCCCAGCGGAACACTGCTCATCAGTCCTTCTTCCTGCTGATAGTCCAGACGTTTCAGTACACAGTTGTATTTCTGTGCAATTCCGGCCGTCTGGAAGATGGCATTGTCCAGTGCCTGTTTGGTCTTTGCTGTATTTAAAAAGAGCGCTGTTACAAGGAACATACGCTCATTTCGTGACTGCAGGTCTTCTAACAGACGCTTAGCTTCTCCGCCATACGTGTTCAGATCCGATGGAATGATATCCATATCGTATCCGGCCCGGACTGCTTTTTTCTGTTCTTCGATTTTCATACGGTTGATATCCGTCACTTTGCTTTTTACCAGCTTGATTGCCTTCATCTGATCCACAGACTGGACATGCAGGTTGACGATCAGGTTCTTATCGATATCCAGAAATTCTGCCAGCATCTTATCCGTAAGCTCCGGTGCCAGGATCTGCAGATAAGAGACAGCCCCGATAGTATTTCCCATCTGGAACGTATTTCTGTCTCGGAATACAAAACTGGTCGGTGCCACATAATCCTTTGTATTGAGTCCTGTCCGGATCATGGAACCATAATCAAACTGGAAGTCTGTCATGATATCCGGATTGAAAGTCTCATACAGTATCTGCAGACGTTCCACGCCATTCAGCGGATATGCCGGAACTCCAAGGATCTTGAAGTTGTTCAGGATATCTGATTCAATACGTTCCAGCTTTGGCTTTGCTTCCCGGATATTATCCGCTTCGATGGAAAAGGTGATATATTTTGACTTCACCAGACCGTTGTTTCCTTTTGCCAGCTGCTGTTTCAACATCTTTGCGTATTCCATACGGACATCATCAAAAGCATCCTCCTGTGGCCGGATCCGGATGACCTGCTCAAACTCCTTCATGCTGCTCTTATGGTTGATAAAGCTCAGCTGAAAATGGATGCTGGCATCAAAGTAATTGAGGAAGTCACACCAGTTTTCAAAGATTGCATTTTTATCTTCATTCTGAGCCAGCTGGTAGTTGATGTCATAAAAGCGGATACACTTAGAATAAGTTTTTCCCTGTACCCTGCAGATTCCATCTCTTCCCATTTCCTTATAAGCGATCGACTGCTGGACGGACAGTTTTTTCTGCCTGCGTTTTTCTTCCTGCTTCTCCTTTTTCTTTTTCTCTTTTCTGTTTACTTTTTTGTATCCAGTATCTGCGACAGTTTTCTTATTTTTCTTTTTTCGCAACCGTTTTTCCTCCTTTCGGTTTTCCTGTATCCGGAGACTGCTTGATCTGTTCCGGATCTGTTTCATAATAGTTTTCAGTTTCATATTTTCTGACGGGTGGACGAAAAAACTTCACCCGGATCATATGCATCAGAACATCTTCCAGATGCATCCCGTCTTTTTCGTACATGGCAAATAAAAATGCCGGTAACATCAAAAGCACCATGACCGTTGCCGCATTACTGTTTCCCATCACATTACGCAAGAGGAAATAGCTTGGAATTCCCATTGCAGCACCAATCCCAATACAGATCAGCTGTCTTTTGGTCAGGTTAAATGCTACTTTATTTTTTACCTTCGTTAAGTCTTTCGGTACGCTGACATATGCCATGATTTTCACTCCTTCCTGTAAATTAGTGCGCGTTAAATATCGACTTACTTAATGATGCCGTCTTAAAGAGGCTGTAACATAAGATCACTGTGTAAGCCATAACGCCAAATAATGAAGAACTCAGATTATCTGAATACTGGATACCTGCAACAAGCACTGCATAGATTGCAACGCATACCATCATCAGAAATGCCTGGAAAGCCAGGGCAAAGAGTCCTCTGAAATAATTCGTGCCGATCTGTCCCCATTCTCTGTTACTCATAGTTGCGAATGGAATCGGCGCAACTGAGGTATATAGGTAAATCTCTATCATACGTCCATACATGATCACTGTGATCAGTACAGACAAGATCTTCATACAGAAGCCGACGATAAGGGTTTCCAGCGCCAATACAACAAGTTCTCCGATTTCCATACTTTCCAGTGTTGTGGAAAGATCCGTCAATGCCGAAGAAATATCAATGGCGGTACTTCCTGTGATAACACCGACCGCAGAATTAACTACGTGCTGGCCCACATCGAATACCGCCATTGTGATCGTAAATGTGTTACTCACCAGATACACAGCGATCCACATTTTTACGAAGTACTTGAAAAACATCCAGGTATCAATATCATGCATGTTGTTACGCTCGGTCAGCATAGAAATCAATTCGTAGCAGAGTACGAGTGTGATAATAATACCTGCGATCGGCATAATCACGGAATCTGATAGATTCTGGATCATACTGAATATGCTGCCGTTCCACCCTTGCGGGGTCTGTCCAACCTGGGTAGCGATCTCACCAGTCTTTTGATTGACATCAGTAAACATCGTGTCCAGGTTGGAAGTGATCATCCCGGTTAAGAGTTCCCTCATCCATTCCTCAATCGCATCAAAAATCTGACTGAACATGGATCTCTACTCCTTTCTCTTAACCAAATAATCCACTCAGAAGCGGGATCAGCTGTGTTCCGATCAAGATAACACCACCACCGCTCATCAGCTGTTTTATCCCCAATTAGGTGTAAAATTCTGCTCGATGGCGGGCGGCGGCGTACAAAAATCTATATGGTGTTTTTAAGAGAACCATCCAGGCGGGACAGGTCAGGCAGTGACCTGTTCCACCTCCGGGATGGGTTTGAGATTAAAATGAATTTCGATAGAAATGTGTCTTGTTTTATCTTCGTCAATGCGCTCATGCACGACGATTTCTTTGATTAAGCGGTTAAGGGTGGCTGCATCCAGCTCTGTGATGTTAGCGTATTCCTGAATGGCTTCCACCCATTGTTTTGCATCATTGGCAAGCTGGACTTCATCGGACAGCCGCTTTCTGCCCTCGGACACTTTTGTTTTAAGCTCCGTCTGCTCGGTCTGCGTCTTTTCCAGCATGGTGTTGAAGTTCTGCTCACTGATACGCCCTGCAATCATATCCTCATAAAGCCGCATTACCATTTTGTCCAGAACCTCAATCCGTTCCTCGTCCCTTGTAAGGGAGCGTTCCATTGCTTCCCGCTGTTCCCGCTGCTCGGCTTCACAGGTATTGGTCAGGCGGTCGGCAACCGCTTCTCCGTCCATCAGGGCAGCTCTGGCACATTCCCGGATTTTCCGCAGCACATGACTGTAAAGGGTGTCATAATCAATCCGGTGCTGGGTGCAGTGGTTCTTTCCAAAGGCATTGTAGGTCTTGCAGGAGTAAATCCGCTGGGGATGTTTTGCGTTTGTGTAGCGTATCGTCAGCGACTTCCCACACTCGCCGCATTTTATCAGTCCGGCAAACAGGCTGATTTCATTGGTCTGCCCCGGACGCTGGCGGGATTTCAGCTTGTTCTGCACAATATCAAAGCTCATGCGGTCAATCAGCGGTTCGTGCTGTCCCTCAACCACAACCCAGTCCTCCGGTTTCTTTTCCCCAATCGTGCCGATTTTGAAGCGGTAGTCTTTTTTCTGGGAAGCAATCGCCCCGGTGTAGACGGGATTCATCAAAAGGTCTTTGATAACGGAGAAGTCCCACATATACCGCCCGTTTTCCGGGTCTTTCTTTTCCCATTTGGTGCGGGTATTGCGAAGCCCCCGTTCCCGGTTCCACCATGTGGGGCAGGGGATTTTTTCTTCCTCCAGCCGTCTGCGGATATAGTTCGGACCATGACCGTTTAGGGCATATCCGAAAATCAGCCGCACAATCGGGGCGGTTTCCTCGTCAATGAGCAGATGGTTTTTGTCCTCCGGGTCTTTCCGATACCCAAACGGGGCAAGACACCCGGTAAACTGTCCTTTCTGCGCTTTCAGAAGATAAGAGGAATGGACTTTCTTGGAAATATCCTTGCTGTACATCTCGTTCAGGATATTCTTGAACGGGGCAATGTCGTTGTTATCCCGTAAGGTGTCGATACCGTCATTCATGGCGATATAGCGCACCCCGTTTCTTGGGAAAAAGTCCTCAATCAAATGCCCGGTTTGCAGATAGTTACGCCCCAGTCGGCTGAGGTCTTTCGTGATAACAAGGTTGATTTGCCTGCGCTCAATGGATCTCAACATTCTCTGTAAATCAGGACGCTCCATATTAAGACCTGTGAAGCCATCGTCCTGATAGACTGCCACAACCTCCCATCCCTGCTTTTCGCAGTATTTTTCCAGCATATCACGCTGGTTTGCGATACTGGCACTTTCGCCTTGCAGGTCATCGTCCTTTGACAGTCTGCAATAGACCGCTGCACGATAGCCCCCGGCAAGTGCCGAACCGATTGTTCTGTATTCCATTTCGTTCATCATAGCCATTTACCCACACAATCCAGACGGTATCCGGCTCTTTTGAACCTCATCTTCATTATACTTCAATTCTTTCTTTTTAGCAAGATATTCTTTTGTATTTGTCTTGCCGTATTTCTGGGAAATCAGGCTGACGAACACATCGGTGGCGTCCAGCTCCCCGTCAAATACAGTGGTCACATGAATCTCTGTTTTGTTTTTTGCCATAGGCAGTTATCCTCCATACATGAAAATAGCCAGACAGAGGGTGTCGG
>ERZ781274.250-NODE-250-length-29492-cov-20.546659_pt1 | contig 29492 bp, 26 predicted proteins | sample MGYA00375852_ERZ781274 | MGnify/ENA primary metagenome ERZ781274 (study PRJEB29790, sample SAMN03653692) | human gut metagenome | host: Homo sapiens | place: USA: Dallas, Texas | collected 2013-07-09 | study: EMG produced TPA metagenomics assembly of the Gut...
CTGTGAACTTTGTTCACAAAAAACACCTCGCGGAACGTTACCAGTGAACAGTAACAACAATAGCAACAGATACAAAAAAATATAAGATACAAGTAGAAATACATCCGCACAAGTGCTATATTATGTTTAATATGATGTCTGTGGTAAAGAATGCAGGAGCTCTGATAGACAAGGGGAATGGAAAGATAGCGGAAGCTTTTTGTGAGATGTAACCAGACATCTGAAGAATAAAATGCGTATTTGCGTGTGTAAAAAGGAGGATACAGCTATGCTTCAAAAATTAAAAGAAGAAGTTTACAAAGCAAATATGGACCTGCCGAAATACGGCCTGGTTACTTTTACTTGGGGAAATGTAAGTGGAATTGATCGTGAAAAAGGTCTTTTCGTAATCAAGCCAAGTGGTGTGGAATATGAGAAACTGACACCGGAAGATATGGTAGTTGTAGACCTGGAAGGTAATAAAGTAGAAGGTAAATATAACCCATCATCTGATACTCCCACTCATGTAGTTCTGTACAATGCTTTCCCGAAGATCGGTGGAATCGTACATACTCATTCCTCCTGGGCTACCAGCTGGGCACAGGCCGGCCGCGCAATTCCATGCTATGGAACCACTCATGCTGATTATATTTACGGTGAGGTTCCTTGCGTCCGTAATCTGGATAAGAGTGAGATTGCGGAAGCTTATGAGAAGAATACTGGCATTCTCATTGCCGACTATTTCAAGAAGAGAGATTATGAGGCTGTTCCGGCTGTTCTTTGCAAGAATCATGGTCCTTTCACATGGGGCAAGAATGCGCACGAGGCAGTGCATAATGCAGTAGTTCTGGAAGAGGTTGCCAAGATGGCTTCCCGCTGCGAGCTGATCAATCCAAATGTGAAACCTGCTCCGCAGGAGCTTCAGGATAAGCATTACTATAGAAAACATGGTGCAAATGCTTATTATGGACAGGAAAATATTGAGTAAAAACTGAGATGAATATAAGGCGAACGACTAAGATAGTCGTTCGCCTTATAAAGATCATTTACTATATTCAATTTCCACTGGTTTCACACCTGCAAGTTCCATACTTCTCTTGTCCGGCTGTGTACAGCCAACGTAAATATGGAAGTGGCTGCCGTCCTCTGTTCTTGCGCCGGTTTCATCTACTACGGTGAAGGCCTTTGGAGCAATGGAAAGTGTGATGGTTTTTGTTTCGCCTGCTTTCAGGAAAACAGGAGTGAAAGCGGCAAGCTCCGGGTTTGGAACGGCCAGAGAAGAATCTACATTCTTTATGTAAACCTGAACCACATCCCGAGTATCAATTGAGCCCTGGTTGGTGACAGTGGCCTGGATTGTAACTGGTGCTGCTGTGGTATTAGTGCCGCTTTCGAAACCTGCCTTGCCGGAAACACTTGTACCATTTGTGTCGGCTGCGCTGTTTTCACTGACAACTGCATCTGTCACTACTACCTTTCCATAAGTCAATCCATATCCAAATGGGAACTGCGCCTTATTCTCCATATAGCGGTAAGTACGTCCCTTCATGGCATAATCTGTAAAATCCGGAAGCTCTTCCAGGGTATTGTAGAAGGTCACTGGTAATTTGCCGGATGGGGAGACATCTCCGAACAGTACTCTTGCGGCGGCTTTTCCACCTTCAGCACCTGGGTACCACAGAACCATCACTGCATCAAAATGTTCTTCTGCATAAGAAAGATCAATGTCACTTCCTGCCATCAAGCAAAGAACAACCGGTTTGCCGGATTCAGCCATGGCTTCCATCAGATCCAGCTGAACCTGTGGAAGCTGCAAGGTCTCTTTGTCACCGGAAGCATAGCTGTTTCCGGTATCTCCTTCTTCACCTTCCAGTGTTTCATCAAGCCCCACGCAGAGAATTACGATATCGCTGTTTTCTGCAATGATTTTCGCTTCCGCAAGTCTGTCCTGAGTAAAAGCAAGATGCTCGGTGCGGTCGCGGAAAAGGTCACATCCTACAGAGGCAAGCACACGTACATCATCTCCAAGGTAATCCTGAATACCTTCCTGGATCGTGCAGTAGCGGGAAGCTGTACCGTGATAATTGCCTACCAGAGCCTTACGGCTGTCTGCATTTGGTCCAACGATTCCAACTGTTTTGATCTTCTCTTTGTTCAAAGGCAGGATCCCATTGTTTTTCAGAAGTACAAAGCTTTCTTCAGCAGCTTTTTGGGAAAGTGCCAGATGGGCAGGTGACTCCACCTCAGAATAAGGAATTTTGTCGTATTCCGTTTCTTCAAATAATCCCAGCAGATATCTGGTAGTGAAAAGGCGGATGGCGGATTCCGTGATGGTATCCTCGGAGATCAGTCCTTTTTCATAAGCTTTCAAAATGTGAAGATAAGTGTTTCCGCAGTTCAGATCGCAGCCATTGTTCAGTGCTAATGCAGCCGACTCTGCCGGGGTGCTGGTTACCATATGATGCTCGTGGAAATCCTTGATGGCCCAGCAGTCGGAAACGAAATATCCCTGGAAGCCCCAGTCGCCGCGAAGTATTTTCTGAAGGGAAGGACTTCCGCAGCAGGGCTCTCCGTTGGTGCGATTGTAGGCACCCATGAAGCCTTCCACGTCCGCTTCTCTGGTTAAAGCTTCAAATGCTGGGAGGTAAGTTTCTTCCATATCCTTCGGAGTTGCGATTGCGTCAAATTCATGGCGGATGGCCTCCGGACCGGAATGGACTGCAAAGTGCTTGGCGCAGGCAGCGGCTTTCATAACTTTGCCATCGCCCTGGAGCCCTTTTACAAAAGAGACTCCCAACTCTTTCGTAAGGTAAGGATCTTCACCGTAAGTTTCATGTCCCCGTCCCCATCTTGGATCACGGAAAATATTTACGTTTGGCGACCAGAAGGTAAGACCTTTGTAAATGTCACGGTCTTCTTCCTGGGAATATGCATTGTATTTGGCACGACCTTCGGTAGCAATGGTATCTGCAATCTGTCCCAGAAGTTCGGTGTCAAAAGTGGCGCCAAGTCCAATTGCCTGCGGGAAAATTGTGGCCTGTCCGGCGCGGGCAACTCCGTGGAGCGCTTCATTCCACCAGTTGTAGGCGGGGATGCCAAGCCGCTTGATTGCAGGTGCGTCATAGCGTAGCTGACTTGCTTTTTCCTCTAAGGTCATCTGGCTGACCAGTTCGGTCGCTTTTTTTCTAGCCTTTTTTCTATCCATAATGTTTCTCCTTGTTGCGAATTCATGGTGACTGTAAAACATTGAGCCATATAAGGTTTGTGACCCGCAAATAGCAGGTTACGTTGTAAAGCGAGTGTGAGTTTTCGGGCTGCATATCATCCTTTTACTGCACCTGTGGTAAGACCTTCTACGATCTGGTTACTGAACAGTGAGTAAACAACAACGGTAGGTGCGATTGCGATAATGATCGCAGCAAACATCTGCACATAGTTGGTTGCGTAAGGACCAACGAAATAGGTCAGTGTAACCGGCAGTGTCTTTTTCATAGGATCAGAGATAAATACCATGGCAAGAAGCAGCTCGTTCCAGTTGTTGATGAAGGTCATCAGACCGGATACGAAGAAACCGGTTCTGCAAAGTGGCAGTGCGATCCGGAAAAAGCATCCGTAGATTCCGCAGCCGTCAATGGCAGCAGCCTCGAACATTTCTCCTGGCATGGAACGGAAAAATCCGGTAAGCAGGAAAATGGTCATTGGCAGGGAAAAAGTGATGTAAGGAATCATTAGTCCGCCCTGTGAATTGGTAAGGCCAAGCTTTGCAAATCTTACAAAAAGAGGAATCAGAACACAATGTACTGGAACCATCATTCCGATGAGGAAGAAGGTGTGCATAAATTCTGATAATTTCCAGCGCATTCTGGCGATGGCGAAAGCGGCCATAGCGCCGAAGAACAGGCTGACGATCAGCGTGACACCGCAGACCAGAACAGAGTTTACCAGCGCAGTACCAAGTTTTCCCATCTGCCAGGCCTGCTGATAGTTTTCGAAATGGAACACATCCGGCAGGGAAAATGGTGCTGACATAACGCCAGCGTTATCTTTCAAAGATACGGATAACATCCACAGAAGTGGTGCCAGATAAACAACTGCCAGGATCACCAGCAGGATATAAACCACTACGATTACCGGTTTTACCGGCTTTTTTGTAGCTTTTACTTTTACGTTGCTCATTTTCCCACCTCCTTATGACTCGTAAGTTTCGACTTTGATGACTTTCTTTACCAGAAGAGTTACCAGCAGGCAGAGCACCAGGAGCACCACGGAAATGGCGCTGGCGTAGCCATATTTGAAATAGTTGAAACCTTCTGCGTAAAGCTCAGTTGCAAGGACTTCTGTTCTGTGGTTCGGACCACCCTGGGTCATGTTGTAAACCAGGTCGAAGAATTTCAGGGAACCAATACAGTTCAGGGAAAGGGAAGTAATCATCATTGGTTTGATCAGCGGAAGGGTAATGTAGCGGAATGCTTTTACCTTTGACGCACCGTCTATATAGGAAGCTTCATAAATGTCACGGGAAATTCCGGTGATCTGTGCCATATAAAGCATCATGTTCTGACCAAGGTACTGCCACAGGGCAACAAATGCGATAACCCACATGGGAAGTACAATAAATCCGGTAGAGTCCATCAGCCACAGAGGTCCTTCAATGCCGAATTTGGCAAGAAGATTGTTGATACCGATTCTCGGATTGAAAAGGAAAGACCAGAGAAGTCCAAGTGCTGCTGAGGAAAGTACGCATGGAAGATAATAAATGTTCTTGAAAATGTTGCGGCCTTTCGGGATGTTGGTGAGCATAACAGCAAGTAAAAGACCGAAGATCTGCTGTGTGACTGCTGAAAAGATCATGAAAAAGATGGAGTTTTTCAGGGCAATACGGAATGTGGCGTCACCGAAAAACAGTTTCTTATAGTTTTTTAATCCCACAAATTCAGGGGGTGTAAGTGCTGCGTAATCGCAGAGTGAGTAGTAAACCATTTGTATCGTCGGGATGATCAGGACCAGAAGGAACATGATCAGCGCCGGGGCGATAAATACGAAAATGGCTTTTTTGTCGCGCAGAATTTTATCCATAATATCTCCTTCCGTCAAATGTGTGCGGTTTTACTACTAAAGAAAACCGAATGATAGCAAAGAATAAGCCGTTGTCTGCATGAGTATCGTATTGATTTTGGTGGGCTCGCTGACTGGCGATAACCTTTTTAGTAAAAAGACTGCCGCGGAACATGCCTTAGTCCGTTCCGCGGCAGCCATGTGCCTGGGTTTATAACTTATTTTTATAAGGGAGGATTTATTCCCAAACGTTCTCCTCATAGAATGTCTGTACGGTCTGGAATGCTTCTTCAGGTGTCTGGTTTCCAAGGAAGATGTCAACCATTGCGTTATCAAAGCAGTCACCAGCTTCTACAGATGCAAGGGACTCATTGTAGAATCCGAATGTACCAGTTGCTTTGGCCATGATATCCTGAACGTATTTCAGCTGTGCAGGAGCTTTGTCGTAGTCGATTTCAAGGTCTTTGATGATAGGGAACTTGCCGCCGATTTCTGCTGTGTATTTCTGAGCTGTCTCGTCTGTGAACATCTTCATAAGAGCGATGGCTGCGTCCTGATGCTCTGTTGTGGAGCTCATAAGCAGGTTGTCTGTCTTAACGATCATACGGTTCGGGTCATTTGCACCGTCAATTCCAGGGAACTGGAATACACCACATTTGGACTCAAAGTCTGGGTTGTTACCATTGATCTGTGCGATTGCCCAGGAACCCTGAACCAGCATAGCTGCTTCGCCGTTATAGAAAGCTGCTGTAGCCTGGTCGTTGGAATCTCCGGCTGCTGTAGCCTGGAAATACTGGGAAAGGTCTTTTAATTTGGTGCCTGCTTCGATACAGTTCTCGTCTGTCCAGTTAGCGGTATGGTCTGCGATAGCTGCGAGGTCAACGCCCTGGCGGTCACACAGATAACCAGCGATCATGGATAAGCACCATGCGGTACCTGCGGAGCAGGAGATTGGTGTGTAGCCAGCATCCTGAAGCTTCTGGCATGCAGCGATCAGTTCGTCGTATGTGGTAGGAACTTCAACTCCGGCATCTGCGAACATCTCTGTGTTGTAGTAAACGCAGGCTGCTGCGAAGTTGGTAGGAACTGCCATGATCTTTCCGTCATAGGTCATTCTCTCGAAGATACCATCTGTAAAGGATGCGTACCAGTCTGCTTCCTGATTCTCAAGGATATCGGTAAGATCAGCTGCTGCGCCTGCATTTACATATACGTCCATGTTTGGACCAGGGTTACAGATGTAAACGTCCGGTGTCTGTCCGGCTGCGATCAGTGCGTTCAGCTTGCCATCATACTCTTCCAGGTTGGTGGTGATCGGAGTTACGTGATATTTGCCATCGTACTCTTCGTTGAAACGATCAATGACATCTTTGTAACCTTTGGAAATAAGATCTTCCGTAGCTTCCAGGTCATCCCAGAACATCCATGTGATTTCTTCAACATCATCAGCATAAACCGGTACAGATGTAACCAGTGTTCCAGCTGCCATTGCTGCAGCCATTAATATTGAAAGTGCTCGTTTCTTGTTCATATTGAACCTCCTTTTAAAATTTTGTTGTCTCGTATTTGGTAATTCTTACTATAGCAGAGTTTAGAGATGTTTACTTTCTAATTCTTGTTCATTAACTCCTAATTATTGCTATTTGAAATTGTACAAAAACATGTACAAGTTAAAATATATAATTTGAAATACAAATAATTATGCAAAATATACAATAAAACAGAAAGGCAGTTTCGAATTAAAATGAAAAAATGACGGAGTATTGCTGAAAAAATAAATGTTTGCTATAATACACACATATCGGAAAACGCAATTTTTGAGAACCAAAACGACACATTTCGAAACACAACAAGAGGTGATCGCATGATACATAAACTCAGTGGTATTTACGAAACAGTGGATTTTCGGGAAGATGAACAGATTTGTCTCTACTACAATGATGAATATGAGAATTATCCACCGCATTGGCATACTTCTTTTGAAGTTTTGATGCCCATCGTGAATGGTTACAGAGCACTGTGCGGTGGAAAGGATTATTATTTGCGGGAAGGAGATATCCTGCTGATCGGTCCCTGTATGATTCATGAGCTTTTTGCGCCGGAACAGGGGGAACGGATTATTTTTCAGCCCTGTCTCAGCCATATTTCCACAAAAGAGCTGAATCTGTTAACGATGATCATTAATCCTGCTACCCTGATTACGCCGGAAGGCTATCCTCAGATTTATGACCGGGTGAAAACACTTATGCTGGAAATCAAGGAAGAATATTTTGGCGGTGCACCTTATCAGGAGACGATCATTATGTCGAAATTTCTGGAGATTCTCGCCTGTGTGGGGAGAGGGCATGTGACTGCGCATACGGCAGGCCAGCAGGAAACAGGTGTAAACAGCCGGCAGAAGGAGTACGTGGAGAAATTTATTCTGATTACAGATTATATTAATAATCATTTTTCAGAGGATCTGAGCCTGGACGGGGTGGCGGCCCAGGCGGGGTTCAGTAAATTCCATTTTTCTCGTTTGTTTAAGCAGTATACAGATTCTACCTTTTACAAGTATCTGAATCAGAAGAGGATTGAATTTGCCAAAACTCTTCTTCAGGATCCAGGCGTGAGCGTCACGGAAGTTGCATTTAAGTCAGGGTTTTCCAGCCTTTCGGCATTTCTTCGGATGTTTAAGCTGATGAATAACTGTACGCCTACAGAATTCCGGGAGATGTATGATCCCACGAAGCTGGTGGGGTGGGAGAGTGTGAAGGATTGAGGTTACTGTTCACTGATAACATTCCGCGAGGTGTTTTTTGTGAACAAAGTTCACAGAAAACCCGAGAATTAAGTTTGCGCAGCAAACGCTACTTCTTGTGCTTGTCACAAGAAGGTTCGTTTTCTGAGCATCGCGAAGCGCGTTACTGGTCACGGAGTGAACAGTAACGGATTGAGAAAATGATAAGGGAAATTTATCTTGCTTTTTGAATATAGTGTATTTAAAATGGAAGTGAAACAATTTGAAATTGAAGTAGATTGAGAATATTTGCTGGATATTTATAACAGGAGGCAGCATCAATGATACATGAAAAAATAGAAATCCAATTAAAAGACTCTGAGTTCACAGCAAACTTATTTACCTATTTTCTGGATAATTCTCCGGAGATAGACCCAGAAAGAAAGAGACCGGTTGTATTGATCTGTCCTGGTGGCGGATATGCAATGACATCGGACAGAGAGGCAGAAGCACTGGCTGTTAAGTTTATGGCAATGGGGTATCATGCAGCAATCCTTCGCTACAGCGTTGCACCGGCACGTTTCCCGGAGGCACTTCTGCAGCTGGCTACAGCAGTTGCAATGCTTCGTGAGAATGCAGAAAAATGGCACATTGATACAAACAAGATTGTAGTCCAGGGTTCTTCCGCAGGTGGACATCTGGCAGCAAGCCTTGGTGTTTTCTGGAATAAACCTTTCGTAGCAGAAGCCCTGGAAATGGATGCTGAGAAATTCCGTCCCAATGGTCTTATGCTCAGTTATCCGGTTATTACTTCCGGGGAAAAAGCACATCAGGGTTCCTTTGAGTGTGTTCTTGGAGAAGACTATGCAGATGAAGAGAAACGCAGATTCCTGTCACTGGAATTCAATGTAACCAAAGATACTCCACCGACATTCATGTGGCACACGGCTCCGGATGACACCGTTCCGGTAGAGAATTCCCTGCTGTTTTTCCAGGCTCTTCATGCGCTGGACATTCCGGCAGAATTACATATCTATCCCGTAGGAGGTCACGGCCTGGGCCTTGCAACCGCTGAAACAGCCAACCCGGATGGCTACGGCATCCAGGCAGAATGCGAAACCTGGGTACAGCTTGCCGGGGATTGGATGAAACATTTATTTGAAGCGAAAGAAATAGTGAAGGCACCGTGGGAATAAGGCGGTACAGACGAGAGGGAGTGCAAAATAGCACTCCCCGTTTATCTTTTTTCACATCTCAGCTGAGATGTGAAAATTCACTCAATATCCAGTTCCGGCGGCTCATCCATAGTGTCGGAAACATATTTCCCATTCTTCTTACGCTGTCGGACGCATTCAGTAAGCAGATACTCGATCTGGCCGTTGACGGAGCGGAAATCATCCTCTGCCCAGGCGGCAATCTGGTCATAAAGCTTTGCAGAAAGCCTGAGCGGAATCTGTTTCTTTGGTCTGGTATCAGCCATTAGTACAGACTGCCGGAATTAACCACCGGCTGGGCATCGTGATTGCCACACAGTACAACGAGAAGATTAGAAACCATGGCAGCCTTCCGCTCCTCGTCAAGCTCAACCACATTGTTCTCATTCAACCGCTCCAGTGCCATCTCAACCATGCCAACAGCACCGTCCACGATCATCTTTCTCGCATCAATAATAGCAGAAGCCTGCTGTCTCTGCAGCATAACAGCTGCAATCTCAGGAGCATAAGCCAGATAAGTAATACGAGCCTCAATAATCTCAAGACCAGCCTCCGCAACTTTCTGCTGAATCTCATCCCGGATACGTCTGGCTACAATTTCGCTGGAACCGCGAAGACTACCTTCATCTGCAACTCCATCTCCGGTAGTATCTACGTTGGGAGCTACATCATAAGGGTAAATTCTTACAATATTACGAAGTGCACTGTCACACTGCAGGGAAAGATATTCCTTGTAGTTATCAACATTAAAAACAGCCTTCGCAGTATCTGTCACACGCCACATAACCGCAATTCCGATTTCAACCGGATTACCAAGACAGTCATTGATCTTCTGGCGGTTATTATTCAGTGTCATGATCTTTAGGGAAATCTTCTTACTTACATAAGAACTGCTGGAGGAACTGCCAGTACCTGCTGCAGCCAATGTCAAAACTGATTTGGCAGCATTACCGCCATCCACATCACCGCTCTGATTCAGCTTCGTCTTAGCTGCCGGATTCACTGCCGTACAAAAAGGATTTACCCAATAAAATCCATCCTCCTTCAGTGTGCCCACGTAATTACCAAACAAGGTAAGTACCAGAGCCTCCTGAGGCTTCAATACCTTTAATCCAAGAAATGGGATCCATCCCAAAGATAACCAGATGATTCCGACGACTGCCACCGGGATCCAGTAAAAGATGGAACCGATCACAGTAACTGCTGTTGCTGCGGCGTACAACAGAATGAAGAGAATCATCATTGCCATACCATTCTTCTTACTGCTTAAAACTTTTTCCTGCATAATAAACCTCCTAACCTGTATCATAGTCGGGGCGTTTGACCCCTTTGATACCAGATTGCTTTACCATAAAAGATATGCAACCTTGTTGATATTTGAACGATATCATTTAGATATCAACAAGTCAATAAGGAGAATATAATAATTAGAAAATTTTGCAAAAATCCATTGTGAAAATCTATAACCAGCTGTATGTTAATATAAAAATAAGTTCAGCCCTTTGGAGGGAGCTGTTTATGAAAGCTGTTATAGCAATAGATTCGTTTAAGGGAAGTATGAATTCCATAGAGGCTGGCAGAGCTGCCGCCGCAGGTATTAAAAGGGTGTTTCTTGATGCAGAAACTGTCATTTACCCGCTGGCAGACGGTGGGGAAGGCACTGTACAGGCGCTGGCGAAAGGGCTTGGAGGAAAGCTGGAGCATGTGAAGGTTACAGGGCCACTGGGCGAAAAGGTTGTCTGTGAATATGCAATTGTGGGAAAAACCAATCCAACTGCTATCATAGAAATGGCTGGCGCAGCGGGAATCACTTTAGTTCCGCCGGAACTACGTAATCCCATGAATACTACGACTTATGGCGTCGGTGAAGTGATAGAAGACGCGCTCACTAAGAACTGCCGGAATTTTATCATCGGAATTGGCGGAAGCGCCACTAATGACGGAGGAATTGGAATGCTTCAGGCATTAGGCGCAGAGTTTCTGGATAAGAGTGGAAAACAGGTGCCATTTGGAGCCTGTGGTGTGGAAAAATTAGTGTCCATTAATTGCGAGAACATGCTTCCGGAGCTGAAAGACTGCAATTTCCATATTGCCTGTGACGTAGACAATCCTTTATGTGGTGAAAATGGCTGCAGCCACATTTTTGGTCCGCAGAAAGGTGCAACACCAGAGCTGGTGGAGCAGATGGATGTGTGGATGGCGAGATATGCGCAGTTAAGTCGGTTTTACAATTGTGATCCTGATTATCCCGGCAGCGGTGCAGCTGGAGGCCTTGGCTTCGCCTTTCGCACTTTCCTCCACGGAAACCTGGAGCCAGGTATAAATATTGTCCTGGATGAAATTGGCATAGAATCCCAGATGAAAACTGCGGATGTGGTTATTACCGGTGAAGGTCGTCTCGACGGTCAGACCGTAAGAGGAAAAGCCCCCATCGGCGTTGCCAGACTCGCCCGGAAATACGGCAAGCCCGTTCTCTCCTTTTCCGGCTCCGTCACGGCCGATGCTGCCGCCTGCAATCAGGCTGGAATTACTGCCTTTTTCCCTATTCTTCGGCAGGTGTCCACCCTGGAAGATGCCATGAAGCCGGTCAATGCCCAGAAGAATATGTGCGATACGGTAGAACAGGTTTTTCGCCTGTTGAAACTTAAATAAAACTGGAAAAGAATATCGGGACTCTATAATTTCCTTTTTCCCCCTCTTGTGTAAGTTCACAATTCTGCAATTGACAAATTATGGCGACTATATTAATATTAAAACAACGTCGTATGTCGTACCTTTTATGGAGAGTGAAATATGAAGGAAAACTATGTAGTTGCTATTGGAGTTGCATGTATAGATGAATACTATGAGACAGACCACTGGATTCCAGAAGGAGAAAAATGTAATATCCGATGGAGAGAAAACCGAGTAGGCGGAATGATACCAAATGCAGCTTGTGTCCTGGCGGGGTTGGGAGAAAAAACGTATCTGGTGACAGCATTGAACTCAAGCAGTGTCAGCGAAGTTATCAAAAAAGATTTGGAAAATTGTAAGCTTGATTTGTCTTATATGATCACCGATGATTCATTGTCTGATCCTAAATGTATTATAGTATCTACTCCAGCTGAGAGAAGTATTTTTGTGGTGGATACCAGTAATATACGTTATAAAGTAGACAAAGCTCTTTATGATCTTTTGATAAATGCCAGATGTATTTACACATCTATAATGGAATTTCACCGTTTGCAGAACTGGGAAACCCTTGCAAGGGAATTAACAGAGGCTGGCGTTGCGCTTATATTTGATGTAGAGACATCAACCTTTGACAGATGGGATGATCCATTGTTTTCTTATGCAGATCTTCTCTTTTTTAATGAAGAGGGATGGAAAAAATTTAAAAACGGACGTAGTGATGCGGAGACTGCACAGGGACTTCTGGAGGGAAATGTCAAGACTTTTGCAGTTACATTAGGAGAAAAAGGTTGTTATTGCAGAAATCGTGAATCAGAAATCAGACTCTCGGGAAATAAAGTGAATGTCATTGATCCTACGGGGGCCGGCGATACATTTAACTGCTCATTTACAGCGTGTTGGTTAAGAGGAGAATCTCTGGAATATGCTGCGGAATACGCAAATGCAGCAGCAGCGCATGCCGTTACAGTTGTAGGAGCCAGAGCAGGAATTGCTACAAAAGAAGAAACTGAGCAGCGAATGAGAGAATTTCGAAAAGAAAAGGAGGCTCTGGAGAAATGAAAAAGGGTACGGTACAACCGATAAGCAAAGAGGCATTTGCACCATATGGAGAATATTACAATCTGAAAGAAGGACAGAATATTCAGACGGAATTGTATTTGAAATATAAGACAAAAGAATACATTGTAGGAAAACCGCTGAAATTTGGTATTACGGTCTGCAAAAATGAAAAAAGCTTTGTTGTAGACAGTATGGAAAGGCATCTTTCCTCAGAGGAAGTGCAGTTTGCCGGAAGTAAACCGATAATTTTAAGCGTGGCAGACAGTGATCCGTGTGGGAATCCGAAAGAAGATGATGTGGCATCCTTTCTTTTGAATCCAGGCGATGCGATTGTATTAAAAAAAGGAATTTGGCATGATGCCTGTCATAGTGTAGATGGTGAGACTATGTATTTTTTTCTGTCATATACAAATGGAGAACCCAGTGAAACAACCTGGCTTTCTGTAGTTCCGGATCCGGTATCTGTTGATTTATAGGGAGGTTTGACATGAAAGAGATCAAAGTAGAAAATCCTACGGTAAAAAGTTGTGCTCCTTATGGCACCTTTACCAGGCTTACAGATTATGAAGCATTTCGTGGGGATGGCTGGGAATGCTGGATGACAGAAGGACTGTGTATGGATCAGCCAGGAAAATTAAGCCGGTGCCAGTGTGAATCGACGATTCCTTTTATATTGAATAAAATGTATAAAAGTTCTGGACAGAAACTGCTGATATGCAGTCAGCAGGAAATGGTAATCGCGGTAGCTTCCAGAAATGACGGGATGAAACCGGAAGAATCTGAGATAAAAGCCTTTATCATGAAGCCAGGGGAAATATTACTATTACAACCGGGAATATGGCATGACATTTGCAGAGGAGCAGAAGTACCGGTAGAATACTATGAACTGGTATCTGAAGATGAGGAAACAGAAACAGGAATAGAAGAAGTAAAAATAATCAAGTAACAATAATCAAGTAACAATAATCAAGTAACAATAATCAAATAACAGATATAAATTGTTAAAAATTTACAAAGAGGTAAATATTCTCAGAGGGGATTATTTGCCTCTTTGTTTTTGTACTGCAAAAATATTCTGATTATTAGCGCAAAACTAAAAATACATGCACTGAATTGGTAAAAATTAATAAATTTAGCAAATTTAATTTGATTGTATTGACAAATTAAATGCTGAATGATATTTTATAAATATGACGTACGTCGTACCTTTATACACCTTAAGATCCTTGTCAACAGGATCTATATCCCTTACCACAGCATCATATTGATGCATTACATTTATAAGAAGAATAGGAGGAGCACCATATGAGAAAAAGATTTTTAGGTCTATTACTGACAGCAGCGATGGTTGCCTGTACAATGCCGATGACCGCAATGGCAGCAGACGGAGATTCCCAGGATTTCAAAGATGAAAATCTGGTAGTTGGTGTTTGGGGAGGTACAATAGAAGAAGTACTCCGTAAGAATGTAGTAGACCCGATGGAAGAGGAATACGGATGTAACATTGATCTTGTTTTGGGCGGAACCAGTGAACGTAAGGCTAAGATGTATGCAGAAGTAGATAATCCTTCTATGGATGTACTGTTTCTGAATATTTATGAATCAGCACAGGCGATTACAGATGGTGTTGCACAGGATGTGGATCCATCTTTGAGTAATTTTGATTCATTATATGATTTCGCACAGACCGGTGGATACGGAATGTCAATCATGGGACTTGGTATCGTATATAATGATGAACTGGTAACGGATCCTATCACTTCCTGGAAGGATCTCTGGAGAGATGATCTGAAGGGAAAAGTTGCTCTTTCCACATTCCCGAGCTTTGAGGATGATGCATTCGTAGACATCACTGCACAGGCATGGGGACTTGATCTCAAGACTCAGGAAGATGAAGTGTTTGATAAAATCGCAGAACTGGGCTCTTTCCCGTTATTCTACAGTGACCTTGATGAACTGTTCCTTGAAATGAAACAGGGTACTGTAAAAGCAGCAGTTATGTTTAACAGTTACAGTAATGATTATATTGAGCAGGGATTCCCGGTTAAATTTGTATATCCATCTGATCCAGGTGCTGTTCTTGCAAAAGATACTATTGTAATTGCTAAGAATACAAAACATGAGGCTCTTGCAAAAGAATTTGTCAACCGCTGTCTCAGCGTGGAAACACAGACTGCATATGCAGAAGATATATGTTTCTCACCATGTAATAAAAATGTTAAAGTTGATGACGAAACAGCTTCAAAACTTGTATATGGCGACGATGTAGACAGTCTGGTTTCTCTTGATTGGACATATATCCTTGAACATGAAAGTGAATGGACAGATAAGTATAATAAACTTATTGAAGGTAATTGATAAATTCATTTTGAAGGGGGATATGGAGAATACCCGTATCCCTCTTTTTAAGGTACATGGGAGGTGAGGGAAATGAAGAAATCAACTAATAGAGCGAATATAATGTTGATTCCGTTGACAATCATATTTGTGATTCTTTTTGTAGTCCCTTTTATAGTATTACTATATTATAGTTTTCTGACATATAAGTCGGGTCAGGTAATTCCTACCACTCCTTACACATTAGGAGCTTATGCAAAATTCTTTTCAGACAGTTTTTATCCCAGAGTTGTGGGAAGAACTATTGTAATCAGCCTAATCACTGCGCTTATCTGTTCAGTACTGGGATATCCGGTTGCATATTTTATTTCAAAAAGTAAAGGGTATTTGAAAACAATCCTTTTGGTAATTGTAATTCTTCCACTCGTAGCAGGAGTTATGGTTCAGACATTAGGTTTATATGGAATACTGACCAGTTATGGTCCTGTAAACAATTTTTTACTTACATTGGGAATTATAGATGAGCCTATAGAGTTTCTGGGGACAGAAACCGGTGTTATCATTGGTTTGACTCAGGGATTTTTACCATATATGATTTTACCTGTAATGAATTCTATTCAGGCTATTCCGGATAATGTACTGGAAGCAGCAGACAATCTGGGAGCTAACAGTGTACATCGTTTTCTGAGTGTAACATTCCCCTTAAGTAAGACAGGGGTTATTTCGGGTTTTGTACTTGTATTTGGATGTTGCCTGAATTCTTATACAACACCATTACTTCTTGGAAGGGGTAAAGTTTCTGTGATTGGTACAGCTATTTATCAGCAGGCTATGCAGCTTTATAACTGGCCATTTGCGGCAGCTATTGCAATGATATTGATTGCTCTTGTATTAGTTGTATTTACAGTCACTACTCTTTTACCGAAGAAAATCCATAAGAATCAGGGAGGCGTGGCATGAAGAGAAGAAAATTTATTACAAAGATGATTTATTCTATAATTGTTATACTGATCCTTCTGTTTATTGTTTCTCCGATGGTAGCTGTTGTGGGGGCATCTTTCAGCTCTACGAAATATTTTCAGTTTCCGCCACAGGGATTCAGCCTCAAGTGGTATCAGGAAGCAATGGGAAATAAAGAACATATCAACGCGCTGATGATCAGTTTAAAAGTTGCAGTCTGTGCCATGATCCTTTCTAATCTGGTCTGTCTTCCGGCATGCTTCGGTTTAACAAAAGGAAGTGGCAAAATTGCAAAAAAAGCACAGGCACTTTTTACAGCTCCGTTATTCCTTCCGATGATCGCTCTTGGCGTTGGGTTAATGCTATGGCTTGCAAAATTAGGAATCAGAGGTAACTTCTGGACCTTGGTGCTGGCACATGTTATTGTTGCAACTCCTTATTATATAAGAGTGGTGGGTGCGTGCCTGGCAGAATTTGATCATGGTCTGGTAGATGCTGCAAACAGCCTGGGAGCTACTCCGGGAAAAGCATTTTTTTATGTAACACTTCCATCTATTGCCCCTGGAATTATTGTTGGTTCTATGTTTGCATTTATGCTTTCTTTTTCAGAATTGATCATTACCTTATTTATCAGTGCAAGCAATATGACAACGTTCCCTGTCAGAGTTTACTCATCTATGGTAACAGAGGGATTGAATCCTATGATTTTAGCATATTCCACTATAATCATTATCGTTGTTTTGATCATTTCAATTCTTGCTGAGAAATTTGCTCACTGGTCGAAATATTTTTAAGGCAGGAGGACAAGAATTATGCTTGAAATTACTAATTTATCGAAATCATATAAGAAAAATCAGGTTTTAAAGGATACAAATATCACCGTCAATGATGGAGAAATGGTGGCTCTTCTTGGACCAAGTGGTTCAGGAAAGACCACAATCCTTCGAATCGTTGCAGGATTTATTGAATCGAATGGCGGAGATGTAAAAATTGACGGAAAAAGCATATTAAATCAGGAGGCCTACAAAAGAAATATTGGTGTTGTATTTCAAAATTATGCTCTGTTTCCGCATATGACAGTAAAACAGAATGTTGAATTTGGACTTAAGATGCACAAAGTTCCTGTTGAGGAGAGAAAAAGCAGAGTTGAGGAAGCGTTAAAAGTTGTTGATATGCTCCCGTATGCAAACCGTTATCCAAATCAGCTCTCCGGTGGACAGCAGCAACGTGTAGCAATTGCAAGAGTGGTTGCAATACGTGCAAAATTGATGCTTCTTGATGAGCCATTATCAAATCTGGATGCGAAGCTGAGACGGCAGGTTCGAGTAGAGATTAAAGAACTTCAGCGAAAACTGAAGATTACAACAGTTATCGTAACCCATGATCAGGAAGAAGCAATGACATTGGGGGATAGAATTGCAATCCTAAATGAAGGAAGGATTCAGCAGATTGGAAGCCCGATGGAGCTTTATGAAAAACCGGCAAATCAGTTTGTGGCAGGCTTCCTTGGCACTCCGTCCATTAATTTTATGAATATGGAAATTCAGAATGGAAAATGTTTTATAGAAGGAAGTGCAGTGGAAGATAAATATAAGACAACGGCTATGAAGAAGCTTTCTGATGGTAAATATACAGTGGGTATCAGACCGGAGCATATTTCAGTTATCGAAAAAGAAACAGAACATTTCCTGGTGGAAGCTCCTGTGACATTGGTTGAAAATCTTGGTTCTGAGACGTTGGTCTACTTCCATATTAATGAAAAGAAATATTGCAGTAAAATGGCGCGCACCATAAGAATGGAGCCTGGGAAAAAAGTGCAACTGTCATTGGAATTGGAACATGCTACTCTGTTTGACGCAGATGGAAACAGCATATTATAAAGAGAAAAACGCGGCTTAAAAAGTCGCGTTTTTTGTCAGGAATAAAAAGGGGCCACAAGGGACATTACCATATTGTCCGGATGAACAAATACTTCACCGACACCAACAACCCTGTCGCTTATATTATAGATCACTTCATCAAAACAGAGAAGAGGGGTACCTTTAGGAACATCAAGCTTCATGCAGGCCTCATCATCAAATTTAATGTGGCATTTCATAGAACAGTAATCAATATAATTGCTTTCTTCATTTGATCCCTTAAGCATGTATTTCTGACTGAATTCAGGAAGACTTTCAACATGAATCTCAGAATCCAGGGTCTGAGTAATAAGCTCTTTGGGAAAATAAAATCTGGTATAAAGGCGTTTCAGATTATCAGCAGAATAAATCCAGCAGCTACGCAGAGCCTCGGCATCCTGAAAGAATCCCTGAAAAGCATTGCTTCCGTGTTCCTGATATTCCCAACTTGTTTCAATGGTTACATTTTTATATTGTTTTTTCAGCATTACACCAAAATCAGTATCCTGGTCAATTCTGTTTTCGAGTTGGAAAACAGAAGGATGCCCATAAGTTCCAAGTCCCTGATGAGAGGTGATGATACGATTCATGCGAAGCCGGACGAGAGCGTCACGGACAGTTGCGCGGCTTACACCAAACAGAGAGGAAAGCTCTTCTTCTGATGGGAACTTATTATTGCCAGGAGTCATATGGGTGATATCTTCATATAAAGATTCATATGCCTGTTGGCTCTTGGTACTGCTTTTTAAAATTCTTTTTGCGTTCATTTTCTTCATACAACATTCTCCTACATCCATATACATAATACAACATAGTTGCGTATACTTAATTATAATATGTAATGCACAAAAAAACAAGCAGAATGATGAACATAGTACGTCGTACAAATGAATAAAAAGTAATTTTTTTTATCGGAAAATATTGAAATTGCAATGGTTTCATGGTATTATATCAAATAAGGTAAGACGTACGACGGAATAACAAACTAATGCATAATGGAGGTAATACAATGGTTAAAGGAAATAATATTATTCTTAAGAACATTGATAAGATTGTCAGTGGTGATATTAATAAAGGAATACTTCCTGGTGATACGATTGTAGTCAGAGATGGACTGATTGCCGAAATAGGTTTTGAAAAAGATCTTAATCTGGATGGCATTGAAACTGTTGTTGATGTAGATGGCCAGATTGTTTGTCCCGGATTTATTGACTGCCACATTCATAACACACTGGATGACTACGCTCCTCAGAGAGGCGCTGTTGGATGTTATTCTGATGCATTATATTATGGAACAACATCCATGGTATCCGAAGGAGAACAGGGACCGGGTTGGCCACGTTTTTACGATGATCCTATAGGCTGTAAAGCAGCGGCTATTTTATCAAAGAGAGTATTTGATCGTTTTCGTCCGGGTGGAGCACTGAAGTTTCATGGCGGAGCATTGGTACTTGTTCACGGACTTACAGAACAGGATTTCAAGGAAATGCATGAAGCAGGTGTGTGGCTGATCGCTGAGATTGGCGGTGGTGGCCTCTGTGATCCGGCAGAAGTAGAACCGATGCTTGAGTGGGCAAGAAAGTATGATTTCTTCTTCTCTGTACATCTTGCACCGCCTTCTATTCCTGGTTCTTCCTGGGTAACATCAGAAAATATCCTGAAGCTGCGGCCGAATAAGGTTGCACATACTAATGGCGGATCTACAGGTGTGGAGTTTTCACATATCCAGAGACTTATGGATGAGTGTAATATTCCACTTGAATTGGTTGTAAATGGAAATTTTGTGAACTTTAACAAGATGCTGAAACATATGGATAAGAAAGGCGAACTTAACCGTCTTGTAATGGGAAGCGACTCACCTACAGGACAGGCATCTATGCCAGGAGCAATGAATCGTTGTATCGTAAAGGCATCTTCCCTCAATGACATTCCGGCTGAAAAATGTATTGCCATGGCGACAGGAAATACAGCAGATCTTTACGGACTGAATACTGGTAAGATTGAGGTTGGGCGTGAAGCAGATCTGCAGGTAATCGACAATCCTCCGGGTTCTTGCGGTACAGATGCTCTTAAGGCAATTGAGTGTGGAGATCCATTTGGTAATTCACTGGTTATTGTGGATGGACGCATTATTGCATATCGTGGAAAAGATTCCAGACCAACTGCCCGTACATGTAAGCTTGAAGGAATGCCAGATTTTGTTACTGGAATTACAGAGCACCTGTTCTTCCCTCCGCAGCTTGGAAGACATTATGAAGGTATCAGTGCACAGACTGGTTTTAAAGTATTATAATAAAAATAAAAACAGGAGGTAGTAACAATGCTCCATTATTATCGTGAACTTAGCTGGAAGCAACATCAGAATCTTCAGAAAGAAAATCTGTATGCAATGATCTGCATAGGTGCTATTGAACAACATGGTCCTCATCTGGCAGTAGGAACAGATGATATGATCATTGAATATATTTTGCGACGGCTCGTCGGAGATGAAGAAATCGTTCCGGAAGTTTACGTGCTGCCTCCTCTGCATTTTGGTTTAAGCCCTGAGCATATGAACCTTTGCGGAACGATAACTCTGACACCGGAGACTTTGATGGCTGTCATGGGAGATATTCTTGCTTCGCTGAAACAGCATGGATGGGAAAAGCTGGTGATTCTGAACAGCCATGGTGGAAATAAAGGCTTCCTTCATGGAATGGCGCAAGAGTGGAAAAGACGATATGGTCTTGAAATATATGTTCTTGAAACGATGCATCCTATTTATTATAGCAAGGCTCAGACAGTAATGGAGACTGCTCCGGATATGGAGGTGCATGCAGGAGAGGACGAAACGTCACAGATGTTGTATGAATTTCCGGAGACTGTAAATATGAAAGCACTGGAAAACGGATTTGATCGGAAAATCCCTGCACTTCCCCTTCGCAGAGATTCCTGGTTTACGAAAGAAATGAATTCTTCCGGAATCATTGGAGGAGCACATCTGGCTACTCGCGAAAAAGGAGAAAAGCTTACAGCATTTATGTGTCAGAATGTAAAAACGCAGTTAAATTCTTTAGAAGATTGAAAGCTGCGAAGCAGCATTCGGTGTAGAACCGCGTAGCGAAGCGGACCTGGAATATCCGCTTGACTTTTTAAAGCAACTTAAAACCCGGTATTCTGAAGTTTCAGGATACCGGGTTTTTATGACTTACAGATTCTTCAAATACCGGGTTATTTCTGTTTCGGAATCATATACAAGCTTTTCCTCATCTATAGAAACAAGTTGGCCGTTTTCTACGGTTATTTTACCATTTACAACTGTATAATCAACAGGTCCTTTTAAGCCTACAGTGCCGAATACAGATAATGGATCACGACAGGCACCTACAAGCTCCAGGCGGTTTTGACGTACCATAAAAAAGTCTGCACATTTTCCGGTTTCAAGACTTCCGATTTCATTTTCTCTTCCAAGGAGACGTGCACTTCCGATTGTTGCCATCTTTAAAATGTCATATCCGGAAGGGGCTTTATCGCTGGAGTTCAGACGATGAAGTAAGAAACACATACGGATTTCTTCAAGAAGATTAGAACCGTCATTGCTGGCACTTCCGTCTACACCAAGTCCAACCGGAACTCCAAGTTTCAGCATTTCCGGAATTCTTGCAATACCAGAAGAAAGTTTCATGTTGGAAATCGGACAGTGACATACACCGGTTTGAGTGTCAGCGAGAAGCTTTAACTCTTCATCATTAAAATGGATACCATGTGCATACCATACATCATTTCCAATCCAGCCGAGCTTTTCCATATAAGCGAGTGGGCGTAAACCAGTAGTTTCAAGGGTGAATTTTTCCTCATCCAGAGTTTCGCAGAGATGTGTGTGCAGTCGGACTTTGTACTGTCGCGCAAGCTTTGCACTTTCTTCCAGAAGTTCAGCTGAAACGGAAAATGGGGAACAAGGAGCAAGTGCTATACGTTTCATGGACTGGAAAGAAGTATCATTATACTTTTCAATCAGCCGTACACTGTCCTTCATAATTTCATCTACTGTCTGAACGACGGAATCAGGCGGAAGACCACCATCTTTTTTTGAGCGGTCCATACTTCCCCTGGAGAAGTGCATACGTACACCAAGTGTTCGGGCGGCCTCCCATTGAACGGCAAGAAGATCTCCGGCATTATTTGGAAAAACGTAATGATGATCAAAAACAGTCGTACAGCCATTTTTCATCAGTTCACCCATTCCGGTAAGAGAGGAAAGCCGAATTGTATCTTCATTCAGATTTTTCCATACCTCATATAAAGTAGTAAGCCAGTCGAAAAGTTCAAGATTCTGCACCTGAGGAAGATTTCTTGAGAAAACCTGATACAGGTGATGATGTGTGTTTACAAGGCCGGGATAACAGATCATGCCCGTTCCGTCAATGACGGTATCAGCATCAGTATCAGGGAGATTATTTCCGATGGATTTGATAAGCCCGTTTTCACAATAAAGATTTACATTTGTATACACATGATCCTGTGCATCACAGGAAACTAGAGTGTCAACATTTTTAATCAGTAAAGTGCTCATATGTATATCCTCCGTATTATCATATTTTTATAAATCCGGAACCCAGTATTTTTTGCCGGATTTTTTGGCTGCTTCGTCCATTTTGTGAAGATTGGCAAGACCGTCAAAGGCAATATCAATTGCATGATCCTGCCCATCACCGGCAGAAAAAGATTCTCCGGTAACAAGATTATTATCAACAGAAACGACAGCACCGCCTCTGCGTCCAAAGAGATTACAGAGTGTGACGATGCCGGAAGATTCGCGATCCCAGTACATAACCCGTGCGCGATTATAATAATCAATAATCTCTGCGTGACGTGGCTGGAAATATCCTCCTACAGATGGGCGGCCACATCCTACGTGCTCACTGTCCTGAGAACGACCTATGCCGATATGATATGAATAATTATGATTATCTGCGGCTTTTGCAAGTGCTGCGACAAGATCATAGCTACAGGAGGCCGGGTAAGATGGAGTAACATATGACTGACTCATACCCTCGTCACGGACAACACCATTGGCTATTACACAGTCACCGGAACGCACATCTTCATGTACCCCAGCAGCACCGCCAAGCCGTATAAATGTATTAGCTTTTGTATAATGCATAAATTCTACAAGAATCAGTTCTGCCTCAGGACTTCCGCTTCCGCCGGATACAATACTGATATGTGCGCCTTTATAATATCCGCTATAAGTAGTGAACATGCTTGATCTGCCGGCGAGAACTCTGTTTTCAAGTCTTTGGGAAAGAACTTCAGCCGGATCGCCACCATATACAAGAAGTGGATCTCGTACTACCATGATAACATAGTCTCCAACAAGATCTGGATCTATCTGTGTCAGGGCCGGTTTTCCGTCAATAACAAAACCACCTGGTTTTAAGCGATCTGCATAATCATAATTTGTAATGATTTTTTTAAAACAATCCATTTAATATACCTCCTTTTACAGTGTGATTTTACTTTTCATGATAGTCGGGAAACCCTCACCATCTTTAAAAGGTCCTTCGAAATATGGCCCTCTGTGCCCATGCATGTAATCGTCGCCTTCTTTCAATGGCATATAAGCAGTAAGGGCAGCTACAAGAAATGAGAAAATAAGAGGAGCAAAATATTCTTTTAGTTTAAACGGAACAAAAACAGTATGGGTTCTGTCAGCTTCAAATTCAGTACTGTCAGTAATGATGAGGCATGGACGTTTCTGGTGTTTCATTGATTTTTCCATTTCCAGGCAACGTGGATAACATCTTGCATCTTCTGAACATATCAGGACAGTCGGGATATGTTCGGGATAAAGAGAGAAGAAATTCATGTGAGCAAATTCCTCTAACTCAGGACTGAGAGCTGTATAACCGGTAGCTTCTAATGTTTTTGCCATGCCAAAATCAGAGGAAGCACGGCAGGGACCGGCTGCCAGAAATTCAACTCTTTCTTCTCTGGCACAAAGTTCCGCAAATGACTGTAATTGAATACGATTCTGATCAAGTGTGTCAGAAAGTTCTGTACAGAGCTGGCGGATCTGTGCGATGAGCTCTTTTTCATGATCAGAGGAAATTTTATCGGTTTCTTTTGCAAGATGTACGGCAAGAAGATATAAAGAAACCTGGGCAACTGCAAAACTTCGAACTCCGGGGATAGGTACTGGGTCGAAAGAAGGTACAGGTGCATTGAAAATATAGGAGGCTGCCCGGGCACCGGGGCTGTCTGGATTAGATGTGATCAGAACCGGATGATAACCGGCTTTGGCCATAGCCATGGTTGCTTCTACACCTCTTACCATATATCCGGAATTGCTGATTCCAATCACCAGTACAGAATCAGGTTCCGGCATACAATAACCCGGTGCATATCTTGACGCCTGCATGGATGTAAGAGCGAAAGAGGGAAGATTGCAGAGCTGCATAAATGCACCTGTTGCGCCGAGAGCTGCAGACCAGGAATCACCACTGCCGTAAAGGTATACACACTTTAGTGGAAATTCAGAAACTTTTTTTGCAATACGGGCAGCCTCTTTATCTAAGGCAGAAAAAACCTCTTCCAATAAGGATGGTATGCTTTCTATATGTTTTAAATAAAGATTTTCGTTCATATGACCTCCTAGACCAGTTGAGTAACATGGCTTCGTAAATTGTTTAATTTCTGATGTGCATCAGCCATAAGTGTTGAGTCTATAACAGGAGGAACACCATATTGCTGAAGAATATAAGAAGCGGAAATACCGGCGCAGAGCCCGGCTTCTACTATATCGCCATCAGACTGGCAAAAACCTGTGACAAGACCTCCGGTAGAAGAGTTCCCGCCACCGGTAACATCTACTACATTGGTAGGAGCGGCAGGAATAAGGTATATTTGTTTTCCGGATGAAACCAGAGCTCCTTTGGCACCCATTCGGAGAATTACATTTTTAGCATTCAGTTTGAAAAGTTCTTTTACAATGTCTACAGGATCAGATTTTCCTGTAAGGCGTTTTCCTTCTGTAAGATTAAAGGAAAAAAGATCGATATCGTGGAGAACATCTCCAATAAAATCACGATTTTCCTGACAGGCAGAGGCCCCGAAAATTTCCCAGCAGGAAACAGAAGAACCGGATCTCAGAAAAGGAAGAAGATCATTCCAGAAACTTTCTTCGCAGTCTTTGAAAAAGTACATTCCTTTACAATTTTTATAATTTGCCGGAATTTCTGAGATGAGAGGTTGTGATTCATGATGAGAAGCACAGTCAGGGAGAAGCAGTTCTTCACGTTCTCCGTCAGGAAAATAATTCAGGCGGGCATGTGTACACTTTTTGTCTCTTCGCCCACCGGAAATCTCAATCTGATTATTGATAAACCAGCTGTCATAATTTCCTTCATAGTCAGGGCCGGGAGCACAACAAAAGCCTACATGATTCGACCAGATACGCATTCCTGCTACGGCATAAATACCGCCACCAAGCTGATTTATATGATGCTCTCCTGATGGGAGATAAATATCATCAATCAGAAGTTGGGTGAGGACATAATAATCAACAGAAGATGCCATAGTTTTACCTCCTTTATTTTCAAAAAAACATGTAGTACGTCGTACCTTTATTTTACAGTGGCGAAGAAAAAATGTCAATGTATATAATTCATTAGGAAACTGAGAAAAAGAATTTATAATTTCCCTTTTTCCCCCTCTTGACTTCTCCCGCAAACAAGAGTAATATGAACTACAACGCAATGGCGCGTTAGTGTGATAACGCCGCCATTGCATTTTTTTTACCTCAAAATGAGGAAACACATAGGCAAAAGCCGGATGTGCAGTGATTAATGAGATTAACCAAGAGGAGGAAACAAACATGAAAAAGAGTTGTTTGTGGAGAAAAATGACAAGTGGTCTTATGGCAGCAGCCGTTACTGTAACTGCAATGCCGGGACTTGGACTTACAATGGTACAGGCAGAAGAGAAGAAAACATTAAAGGTAGCAATGGAGTGCAGCTATGCACCATACAACTGGACACAGCCCGATGATTCCAACGGAGCAGTTCCGATTTCCGGAAGCTCTGATTACGCATATGGCTACGATGTTATGATGGCAAAGAAAATCTGCGACGAGCTGGGCTACGATCTGGAGATCGTAAAGCTTGACTGGGATTCCCTGGTACCAGCTGTTCAGTCTGGAAAGGTTGACTGTGTTATCGCAGGTCAGTCCATTACCTCCGAGCGCCAGCAGATGGTGGATTTTACAGAACCATACTACTATGCATCTATCATCACCCTGGTAAAGAGTGACGGAGATTATGCAGATGCAAAGAGCGTAGCAGACTTAAAAGGTGTAACCTGTACATCCCAGCAGAACACTATCTGGTATGATTCCTGCCTGCCGCAGATTGAAGACGCAAACATCCTTCCTGCACAGGAAAGTGCACCGGCCATGCTGGTTGCCCTGGAATCCGGAAAATGTGACGCCGTTGTAACGGATATGCCTACCGGAATGGCTGCCTGCGTAGCTTATCCGGATTTCAAGCTTCTTGATTTCTCCGGCACAGACGGTGATTTTGAAGTATCCGACGAAGATATTAACATCGGTATTTCCGTACAGAAAGGCAACACTGAGCTTCTGGATGCCTTAAACAGCGTGCTGGATAAAATGACAGAGGACGATTACACCGAAATGATGGACGAGGCAATTTCCGTACAGCCACTGTCTGAGTGATGAAACTGCTCGACCTGTGAAACATAAAGTATAAAATACATGTCCGGGTATGAATTTAATAAAAAGATATGTGTGAAGAATTCCGAACAGACATGTACATATGTAAGATAGGAGATAAAAACTATGCTTCCTGAAACCTTCTGGGGCCGGATCCAGTATCTGCTCCAGCAATACGGTTCCTCCTTTTTGTCAGGAGCCGGAAATACAATGATCATAGCCATTGTAGGCACCTTTTTAGGGTGCCTTATTGGCTTTATAGTTGGAATTATTCAAACAATTCCTGTAGATAAACGGGACTCCGCCGTTAAAAAGACACTGGTTGGATTTCTCAAATTTATTATGGCATGCTACGTGGAATTTTTCCGTGGCACCCCAATGATGGTACAGGCCATGTTTATCTATTACGGAAGTGCTTACCTGTTCAATATCAACATGTCCATGTGGTTTGCGGCATTTTTCGTAGTATCTATCAATACCGGAGCCTACATGGCAGAAACCGTCCGAGGCGGAATCCTTTCTGTTGACGAAGGTCAGACAGAAGCTGCAAAAGCAATCGGAATGACGCATGTACAGACTATGATGAACGTAATCCTTCCACAGGCATTGCGCAACATCATGCCTCAGATTGGCAACAACCTGATCATCAATATCAAGGATACCTGCGTTCTTTCCATTATTGGAATTGTAGAACTTTTCTACACAACAAAAGGCGTAGCCGGAGCTTATTACACTTACTTCGAATCCTTTACAATCGCTATGGTAATGTACTTTATCCTTACTTTTGTATGCTCCAGACTGCTCCGCCTGCTGGAACACAAGATGGAAGGTCCGCAGAATTATGACCTTGCCACAACGGATACACTGGCTCACACAAGTGGTCTGTATTCCTACCCTAAGAAGAAGGAGGAGAAATGATCATGAGTGAAAAAATCCTTGAAGTCAAGCATCTGGGAAAAGCATTTGGCAGCAATCAGGTACTGAGAGATATTGATTTTTCCGTAAGTCCGGGAGATGTGACGTGCATTATCGGACCGTCCGGTTCTGGTAAATCCACGCTTCTTCGCTGCCTGAATATGCTGGAAACTCCATCCACCGGAGAAATCAATTATCATGGAACTGACATCACCAGTAAGAACGTAAACGTTCCGGAATACCGTTCAAAGGTAGGTATGGTGTTCCAGAATTTTAACCTTTTTAACAACATGACTGCTCTGAAAAACTGCACCGTAGGTCAGGTAAAGGTTTTGAAAAAGAGCAAAGAAGAGGCAGAGAAAAAAGCTTTGTATTATCTGGAAAAAGTAGGTATGGCGCCGTACATCAACGCCAAACCCAAACAGCTTTCCGGAGGTCAGAAACAGCGTGTGGCAATCGCAAGAGCCCTTGCCATGGAACCGGAAATTCTTCTTTTCGACGAGCCAACCTCCGCGCTGGATCCCCAGATGGTAGGCGAGGTTCTGGAGGTTATGAGAGACCTTGCACACGAAAGCCTGACCATGATCATCGTCACCCATGAGATGGCATTTGCCCGTGACGTTTCCAAGCGTGTAATCTTCATGGCAAATGGTGTTATCGTAGAAGACAGACCGCCGAAGGAACTGTTTGAGAATCCGAAAGACCCGCTGACAAAAGCTTTCCTGAGCCGCTTCCGCAATGCATGAGCCGGAAAGTCGCTTTGCAGATGGGGATTCTGCATTTTTTATCCTTACTTCAATAAGTTAATGTTCACAGTGGCGGTAAATGTGTGCTATACTGGACAATAGATTGGGAAGCTACTGAGAAATTTTATATTTAACCGTAATTGAATTAAGGAGAATCCATGATTGAAATAGGAAAAAAACAGAAGCTTATTGTGGCAAAGACCGTAGATTTCGGTGTTTACCTTGCAGAAGATAAAAATGCAGGCCAGGAAGACAGAGTGCTTCTTCCTGCGAAACAGGTTCCGGAGGGAACCAGAGAGGGCGATACTTTGGACGTATTTATTTACAAAGATTCCAGAGACCGTCTTATTGCAACCACCAGAGAGCCGCTTCTTCAGGTTGGCCAGACTGCAGTTCTGAAAGTCCTTCAGGTAACCAAGATCGGTGCATTTCTGGATTGGGGCTTAGAGAAAGACCTGCTTCTGCCATACCATGAGCAGACCAGCCGTGTGCGGGAAGGACAGGAGTGTCTGGTAGCTCTCTATGTGGACAAGAGCAGCCGCCTCTGTGCCACCATGAAGGTATACCATTACCTTTCTACCAGAACCCCATATGTAACAGGTGATTCCGTAAAAGGCCGTGTCTACGAGATCAGCGATCGTTTCGGTGTTTTCGTAGCTGTTGATGACAAATATTCCGCCCTGATTCCAGCCAGAGAAGCCAGCGGCAAATACCGCCCGGGCGAAGTCCTCGACCTTCGCGTTTCCGAGGTGAAAGAGGATGGCAAGATGAACGTCACAGACCGTCAGAAAGCCTACATCCAGATTAACGAAGATGCCGAGAGCGTCCTTAGCATAATCGAAGAATTCGCCGGCGTCCTCCCCTTCGATGACAAAGCCTCACCAGAAGTGATCAAACGCGAATTCGGTCTCAGCAAGAATGCCTTTAAACGTGCTGTGGGACACCTTCTGAAAGAAGGGAAGATTGAGATTAAGGACAAACGCATCTACAAGAAATAATGGAATCTGATACACCCTTTATTGGAAAATAATAAAACCTGCATACCATATTGGAATACCCCAATATGGTATGCAGGTTTTTTCTCTAAAACACGAACGGGTGTTTACCGGGGCTTGAACTTGTGTTAAACTATTTATTAATCATACTTGCTATTTAATTGGTTGGTCGTTATCCCGGACGCGATTTCACAATGTATATTCACCGCCGCGCGTCGCAACGTTCCGGCAA
>ERZ781274.260-NODE-260-length-28303-cov-9.113212_pt1 | contig 28303 bp, 28 predicted proteins | sample MGYA00375852_ERZ781274 | MGnify/ENA primary metagenome ERZ781274 (study PRJEB29790, sample SAMN03653692) | human gut metagenome | host: Homo sapiens | place: USA: Dallas, Texas | collected 2013-07-09 | study: EMG produced TPA metagenomics assembly of the Gut...
TGTATCAAGGTGATTATCAAAAGGATTTAGTCGCGTTTGATTCTTTAGAAGAGGGGAGAGCCTTTGTAGCGCAAATCCCGGGCTATACTTTAGAAACAGAAGATGGATTTGAAGTGGAGTATGTGAACCCTAAACAATTGCCGGATTATATGGAAATTGTCTTCAATGGAAATATTGTCCCTTTATCTAGATTTTTGTTTAATCCTGAGGAAAATGTGGATATTATTTGGAAAGAAATTTCGAATCTATCGGTTAAAAACGATAAAGTGATCGAAGGATCTACAAAAATCGATGCGTATGTCGTGAATAACGATGAAGTGAAAGCCTATGTCGAAGCCAGAGAAGCAAACTTCCGCAAGGCAAAAGACTTCTTAGAACGCAACGGATATGAAGTCGACAGAAGCTTTTTCGGAAGTGAAGATGGCGAAGCAATTCTCTACAGAAAGAAAGGCGCCGAAGATTGGCACTTCTTATGTCACTTAGACCCGCTGTTTGTAGAGATTGAAGATGTTGAAGGGTTTGTGGAGAATATTGAAGAATCGGAAGAAGCGTCTAAATAGAAAGAAGGAAAAATAAAGTTGAATAGAATAGTAGACGATCAGATAACGCTTATTCCTTATTATAGAAATGATGATATCTCCCTTCTTTGGTATCAAGATAGTGAGGTATGCAAACAAGTAGATAATACTGATCAGATTTACGATCTAACAAAACTTCATAAAATGTATGATTACCTAACTTCACATGGTTCTTGCTATTATATCCAATATGAAGGAGTGTTAGTTGGAGATGTGACACTCCAAGATAACTCGGAACTTTCTATAGTTATCAGCAAAGAGTATCAGAATTTACAGATTGGAAGACGATGTATTTCTGAAATGATACAGCTGGCGAAAGAACAAAAAATGGTAAAGGTCTCTGCACAAATATATCCTTTTAATACTCAAAGTCAAAGAATGTTTTTGGCTTTGGGATTTCAGAAGGTAGATGAAGAGTGGTATGAATATAAGTTGATTTAGGGTAGTTGTAGATCATTTTATATATTTAAATACTGGTCCGTATTTTGTATATCAAAGAACATCAAATTGAAAATTAACTCATTAAAAACATATAAAGGAGTACGATTAGTGAAAGCATTAATTGTTTTAGATTGTCAAAAAGGAATGTTAGCTAGAGGGGATTTTGACCTGCTTAAAGAGAATATTTTGAAGTTGCAGGAGATGTTCAAAGCGAGCGGGGACCTCATTATTCATACGCGTCATATTGATGAGAATGAAGAGAGTATTATTTACAATGGCGACGAGAGAGGAGCGCTTGACGAAGAGCTTTCTGCGGATGCGGATTTTATCGTGGAGAAAGACTCGCCAAATATTTTCCAGAGTGAAGAGTTGAAGGCGATTCTTGCGAACCATCCGGTAGACGAAGTGGTGATTACGGGACTGAACGCGGAATATTGCTGCTTATTTTCTTCCATTATCGCGTCAGACAGAGGCTATAAGGTGACTTACATTGAAGATGCAACGGGCAGTGTCAATGACGGCGACACTTATGAAATGCCAGGGCTAGACCTTGTGGACTTCGTTGGCTGTGTCTTGGATTGGTCTGGACAAGTCGAGGTGCTATACTTCGATGAGTTCAAAGAGAGAGGGTAACATTAGGATTAAAATCAGAAGCAGGCGAAGTAAAATTTGCCTGCTTCTTTTTTATTTAATGATGGAAAGTAAGCTTGACATTTTATTGAAAAATAATTATATTGTATGTAAAGTAAACTTTCCATCTAGAGAGGTGATTGAATGTGAAGAATAGACTGGAAGAAATTCGAAAAGCAAAAGGAATTACGCAAGAAGAGCTGGCGAATGCGCTTGAAGTGTCTAGGCAGACGGTGGGATCTTTAGAAAACGGAAGATACAACCCGTCCATTATCTTGGCATTTAAGATAGCTAGGTTCTTTGATGTATCCATTGAAGAGGTGTTTATTTACGAGGAGGATGAAAAATGAAGACTAATAAAATCTGGTATTTAGGATATGTAATCGGACTCTGTAGTTTGATTCTAGCGTTGACTCTTAATTTAAATGAAGCTATCAAAGTGCTGTTGATTTTTGTTTTTGCCATCAGCGTATCTGTTTCATATGTGCAACTCACTCACAATAGACTATTGGCAAAGGACCGCGACTATAAGATTAGCGTTAATGATGAGCGGAATGAAAAAATCAGAGACAAAGTAAATGCAACGATGGCATCTGTATTTATGCTCCTAATAGGAATTATTGCAGTTATCTGTATTGAAGTAGAGGCGTACTTACCTGCAACGTTGTTAACTATTTCGCTAGCGTGTTCTCCTGTTCTTATGATTTTTATCAGTAAGTATTATGAGAATAAATATTAAACTTGTTATCAAATAATCTCCTATAAGCCATTGAAGCTGAATAGGGAACATGAGATAATGGGCTAAGACAGTCATTTTGATTGAAGATATAAATATTTTTGTAACCGCAATCATATATGGGTTGCGACTTTGGAGGAACGATATGGATTATCAAGCAGTACGAAAAAAATATACGCTCTATACGAGAGGTGCGGGAATTTTGACAATGCTCCTCATTCTTTGCGTCACGTTCGCAGTCAGTGACATTCCGATGCGAACAGGGGGCGTTCTTGTGATTGTCGCTGGATTAGCCCTTGCCATCTATGTGATTAATAAATGGTATTTAACCACTGTAGCGAAATTGCTGCATGTGGATTTGGATTTTACATCGTGGGAACAATATATCGAGACGAATAAAGAGGCAAAAAGAGCGGTCCTTCGATTAGACGCGGCAACGTCGGAAGTGTCCTTAGCGTACATGACAGGGCACTTCGAGACGGCGATTCGAAAGGCCAAAGAAATCTTGAGTCGGGACGGACTTCAAGCGCAATATCGAAACTTCTTACAAAGCTATTTAATCCGTTCAGTCGTGTTGAGTCAGCCGGAGTTGAGCCGAGAAGAGCTGGATGCGATGATTGGTGAACTGACGATTACAGACCCTACGCTGGCCGAAAAGACGCAAAAGATGAGTGTGGCTCTCTATGACTTAACGATTGCGCACGAGAGCAACGACTACTTCGAAACGTTAACGAACGAATACAAGTACCCACAGCTAGAAATCATCTACTACCGAGCTTTGAACGCTGCGATTAAAGGCGATACGGGACGTGCAAACGAGCTGCTTAGCCAGTTGGACGGTGAAGATGAGAGATTGTATGTCGTGAGGATGGGGAAAGAGCTTTTAGAGGAGCAATGAAGGGTTTGTTAGTATAGATGTGTCTTTATATATTGTTCTATAAAGTTATCTATATAGAGAAAAGTTTATGAGAAGTTGCTAAAACACATGAATTATAACTTAGAATATGTTTATTAAGATATATGATTTAAAAAAGGAGATTAAAAATATGCCTATTAAGGATTGGGAAGGCAAAATTGAAAACACGGAAATTGTTGATGAAACCATTGAAAAAAACATATTTATTCATCAACCCCCTATTTCAAGTTATGCAATATCAAGTGAAAAAGATAGAGCAGATAAAGTAGATTGTATGATAGCGGCGTCTAGTGGGGTTATCACAGCTTCGATGGATATTTTATGGATAGGAGAATTTTCTATCCTTGAAGCACAATCGATAGGAACGAACTTGATTAATAAATTCGTAATTTCTTTTGCAAAATCTATGGGGTGTAAAAAGAATGAATTGAAAGATTGTATTCGTTTCCTGGAAAAAAAGTATCCATTAGCTTCAGATAAATTAACTAATGAATTTGGTGGTGGATTACAACATCATCTTAGAGATTTTTCACACCATGCTTCACCTTTTGGATTAGTTTGTTCTATTTTAAATCAGTTTACATTAAAAGGTTATGGGACTGATGCTCAAGGTTATGTTATCACTCCTGAATTACCATATTCGGAAGCTATTGGAGAAAATATTAAAGAAAAAATTTGGCTTGGAGTACTGCAATGGGTATTTCACCTAATTAGTGATATGGCTGGGTCTAGTGGGAGCACAGGGAGAGGAACTGGCATTCCGGGACCGATTCTTTCTTTAGGTAAAGTTCTTTCTGCAACGCCATTATTTAGGGATTTGAAAATTAAGTATAAGGGTGATGAAGTAGGTTTTTCGGTATGGATATCAAAGTTATTCAATGGGACTGCGTTTTCAGATTCAAATAATTATGACACCGTAAGATTTGATTTGAGAACAGAATTAGGGCTAGGAAGTTTTGCTACAAAACAAGCTATACCCGTATTTCTTAATCAATGTATTGTTCGTAGCTTTTATTTTGTTAGACGCTTGGCAGAGGAATATTCGAAATTGCAGGTAAAGAGTCTTGATGATTTAAATCGAATCAATATAGCTAGAGTAATGCCATTTAACAATAAATGTATAGATAGAATGATTACAATAGCGACAGGAATATTCACGATACTTGATGGAACTGACGCCTTTGTTCATTCATGGAGAAAAAGTCCAAAAACAAAAGGGGATTTTATTGCAGGATTAGTTTTGAGATTAAATTTTGTTGGAATTGGAGCCTTTGCGATTTCTGTTAAGAAGGAACTCGGTTATATATTTGATAGTGGAAAACCTTTTAAGAAACAAGAATTATCAGAAAGTGAAAACTCTAATGATAAAATGACGAATTTAATGGAGTGTGTTGTTGAAATGGAGACTATATTAGATAATAAGGGAATATACGAATATAGCTTTTACTGTATGGCTAAAAGCGTAGAAGAAAATCGAAATAATTTTACAATGGGTTATAATACTTTATCAACAATGCAAAAACCGATTTTAAGTATTACAGATGAACGAGGAAAGTTATTCAACATGGTTGCTCAGATGAGTGTACATTCTATTTTGTATGAAACTGGAAACTTAATAATGCGTTTGTTCAAAAATAATAATGTAACTTATATTCCATTTAGTAGATACGAACATAGTCAGTATTTTATGCCATTTTATAGAAATGAAGATGGGGGGAAAATAGCATATATTTTTTCCACTAATATTATGACAAGGGTTGAGAAGTGGAAAGAACTGAGAGAAAAGTATAAGTTAGATGGAATTAAAGTCGTGGCACTTATTGAGTTACAAGAAGATGAAGAACTGATAGATCAAACAATTTCTTTTCAAGAAGAAATTACAGATGGATTTGTAAAATACTCAGCAATTAAAGAAATTTTCAATATGATTAGTGAGAATGAATATAATGTATATCTAAATTATGCTCAAAAGTTCAATCAAGATGTTCGAGAATTAATAGGATATAGTACGATTTCTATTCCGTCGAAAGATATGATGTTTGATTTTAAAGAACAATTATCTTATAAGATTAGAAATTTTGATTATAGAAGCTATTTAAACGAATTCTCTGAAAATAATATTAATTTGATATTACATAACTATATAGAAAATGAAAGATTTCGAGTAGTTTTAGGAGAAGGTGATTTAGCCGAAAGTTTTTTGAGCGCAGAATGGTATTACTCGATGCGTTGCTCTACAAGTGGAATCGAACAAACAGCTATTATCGCTGGATATATAAAATCAATTGAACAGCTACTATATCAGATTATTCGATTATCAATTAATTCAGGAAAGAAGATTAGAAAGAAAAATGATAGAATATTTATTCAATATTCAACTGATAACGAGGATGATGTCGATTATACCTTAGGAAGTATGATTCAATATGTAAAATATTACTCAGAATTATGGGAAATTAAAAATCCTGAAAGAAGGTTTGTAATAGATGCTCTATCAAAGTATAGGATTAAGTGTCGAAATGATCATTTTCATAGAGACAACATTCATAAGATGTCAGATATAGATGAGATAAGAAATCAAACTTTCGTATTGTTTGCGCTGTTATTAGGAGGAACAAGACTTTCTAAAGTAGAAATAGTTAATATGCTACCATACTCTAAATTTAGAGAGGAGAAAGGCTCTTTAGCCTATAATGATGTTGAAAAGTGGTTGGATGCTATACTAGCTGGGGATAACTTGTTAAATCCAGAGATTACCGTTTGTTTTATGGTAACAGGTCATGGTGTAGATAAGTGGAAGATTGATTTTTGTACAGTAAATGGATTAAAAGACAACAAATATATAGATGTAAAGAGTTTTCCTTATCGTTCACTAATATGGCCGAAGAGTAGAGAAAAGGATGCGGAAGGAAAAGTGATAACATATATACAACAATATCTTGACCAAGGAATATGGAGAGATAAATTAAAACAGCATAACAAGATATTTGTAGGTAAGTTTGCGAATCCGGTAATTGTATATGAGAAAAATATAAAATAATAAGGATAGACTGTTGTCGTATAGAGGAATTGCAATTAGAATCTAATAAACCAAACCGGAGCCCCGTACAGGGCTCCGGCCTTTTCGTTTTATTTAGCAACCGCCTTCTTGTAGTACATCTCTAACCCTAGCGCTGCGACTAGTAGCACCGCACCGACTGGTAAGTAGAGGGTTGGGTAGATGGAGCTGGTTCCGTAGATGTCGAAGACTCCTTTGAGGAAGCTGCCGAAGATGAAGGTGAGGACACCCATCTTATAGGCTGCTTGTGCGTCTTCTGACTCCAGGAAGGTTTTCCCGGTCATTTTTGCTACGAGATTTAGCACCACTCCAAGCACGAGTGGAATCATAAAGAGCAAGTACATGAATGGGGAGTAGACTTGGTGGCTGAAGAATTCATACACCGTTCCGACGACGAGTGTCACCACCGTTGCGACTGTGTAGAATGTCAGTCCTGTTTTCTTTTTATAAGTAGACAATGTCACTCACCTCTCTTTCTTCGATGTTTCGACCGTTTGTTGTCGGTTTGTTAATGATTTGTCCGTTAAAGTACATGGTTGATGATCCGCCACCGTCTAAGTTATAAGCGGTTGTGACGTTCATTTCTTTCATAAAATCAGCTAATTGTTTCAACGACAATCCTTTACTTTCGCTTGTACGTCCGTCTGACACCACGAAGACATAAGTGCTGTCGTCGATGATTCCGATAGCGGTACGAGGGTTGCTCGCCATGGCTTTCCCAACTTCGTCTGAACTATCAACGGCGACTTGTCCGTTTTCAATCAACGCTGGGCCAAATGACAAGACTTGCATTGCGCCGTTGTCGACTAACTGTTGGGCTGTGATGTCGCCTTCTTTGATGATGCCGAAGCTTCCGTCCTTGTAGATGACTAAATCTTCTTGGTCGGCACTCTGGCTCTGGCTTCGCAACAGTTGTCCATTACGAACGACGTATCCAGCATCTCTAGCGCCGTAGTAGTCCCCGTTAATTGCAAGGACTGCGTTCACGCTTTTTGCGGTCGTTGAGGTCTTCGCGGTTACGTTTCGACCGTATGTTTCGTTGGCCAAGGCGGTCTTAATTGACGCGTTTCCTTTGATTTTCACCGTTGCGACGTGGATTTGCGTGTTGTTTCGCTCGTACGTCTCAATCGTGATGGATTTCGTATCGTCCTCGTAGGCAGTCGCCGTGCTCACGGTTGGCGTTGTAGAAGTGCCAGTGCTACTAGAGCTACTTGAGTTTCCTGACGTCCCCGTGCCGCTTGCGCTAGTTCCTGTGTTCGTTGCCGCTGCCGTGTCGTTACTGAACTTTGCCAGGCTCTTTGAGATGAAGAGCGTATCGGCCACGACCATTCCCGAAGCCCCGATGAGGACTGCCGTATAAGCGGTCGTTAAGATTTTTCTGAGTGATTTTCCTTTTTTGTTATTTGACATAATGCACACCTTTCTCTTGTCCGAAAATGACTTTTTTCTGTACAAACCAGTTAAAGAAGAACATCCCGATTTCGGTGATGATTTTACCAACGAGTGGTCCGATGCCGAGTCCGTAGCTGAGGCCCATTAAAATTAATGTATTCAGCGTTAATGAGAAGCTGGCGAGTAAAATATAGCCGCCGAGTTCTTTTAGAAACGGTTTGTCGCTGGCAAAGACGAACTTCTTATTCACGAAGAAGTTGAATCCTGCGCTAATCACCCTTGCGACCACGTTAGCGGTCACGAGTGGTACGCCGATAAAGATTTGAAAGGCGTAGAGGGTGTAGTCTAGAAAAAATGAGAGGATTGACGATAGGGCGAATTGGAAAATCTCTTTGTAGATTCTGAATGAATCGCGAAGAGGATTAAAGTGTGAGCCCTCATTTTTGTTCTCGTAAATCGTTTGAATTTCTAGTTCGCAGAATGGGCGTTTTTCTTTTGCCCAAACCATCAACACATTCATTTCGTATTCGAAACGTGATCCTGAAATCTCTAGCATTTTTTCTAAGTGGGTGCTTGAGAATCCACGGAGGCCGGTTTGGGTATCACTAATTTTCGTGCCACTTGTGAGTTCGAAAATTTTCAAGGTGATTTTATTTCCGACACGGCTTCGAAGTGGGACGTGGGTTCCGTCGAAGTTTCGAACGCCGAGTACGAGGCTGTCTTTCTCAAGAGATGCCCTGGTGGCGATACGCACGATGTCTTCTGGACTATGTTGCCCGTCTGAGTCTGCCGTGACGATGGCTACTTCCTCATTTGCGTATGTTTCTTTAATGTATCGATAAGCTGTTTTTAGGCCTTCACCTTTTCCCTTATTTTCAGGATGCGTTAAAACGGTCGCTCCTGTTAATTGGTTGAAGATAGGAAGATATTTCTCCCCGCTGCCGTCATCGACTACGACTACTTCTAAGTCTTTGGCGATTAGTTGTTTTGTTAAAGTGATTAATTTTTCCTCTGGTTCATATGCTGGAATAATGACGATTGTTTTCATGTTTGTCACCGCTCGCCTGGTTGGGGGAGCTTCTCCTTTCCGTTTGGATAACTATAATTTGCACCATGAACCTAAAACGTACTTAAAAGAGGTGGAAAAAAATAAAAAAGCTCGGTAAGATAGTAAAGAAGAAATAAAAAATGGTAAAAATGTATCGATAGAAAAAATGAAAAAGGAGGAATGATGATGGCAACGATAGAAAGTGGAGCGAGATTTGGGATTCCGCTGGTATTCCTAGTGAGTTCAGTGTTTATTGCGACATGTGTGCTTGTCATTTTCGTTCGCCGATGGACAGCCGCAAAACAAAGCGGAGGTCCGTTCATGGCAGCTTTTCATATCGCAAATGGAACATTTTACATTCACGTGGCGTTCTGTTTCAAAAAGCGTCGTATTCCTCTTTCATCGATTCGCCGGATTTCGATTGATTTCATGCGCGGTAGAAAAGGTGGTGGCGATCGTTATTTCGTCATCATTGAACAAAAGGATGGCACTACGACCATGTTCTTCATGGGAAAAAGCAAAACCAATGATGCGTTGCTAGAGCAGTTGCCTCAAGCTGTGAAGCGGTATCCGATTAAGATTCAGAAGAATTAAAATAGAATGAAGAAGAATGTTGATAATCAGCATTCTTTTTTGTTTTCGAAAATACGGATACTAATAGTATTTCTGAAAGCGCTTGACATTTAATTGTTTGAGCGGTAAGATGTAGTCGTCATAAAATGACACCGGTGTCAAAAAGTAAATATCTATTAGGTCAGAAAATATGGAGGTCATTATGAAACGTTTAGACGGTAAAAAAGTATTTGGTATTCGTAAGTTAAAAGTTGGAGTTTGTTCTATTTTGTTAGCGGTTTCTTTTGTGGGTGCGCAAAATGTATTAGCAGAGGAAGTAGCTACTTCGACTCAGCCAACTACAGAAGAAAACAAACTAGTAACAACGGAGGCATCTCCTGAAAAAGTTCAAGAGGGTGAGAAAGAGGCAAAAGAAACTCCTGCTCAAAAGGACAGCCAATTAGAAACTACGGTAGAAAATGCAACTCCAAAAGAAAATGTAGAAACTCCTAAGAAGGCTGATGCCGGTGAAAAAGTAGAAGAAGTAAATAAAGATGCAAATAACGAAAAGTTAAATGTACCAGCTAACGCTCTTCGTTCTGTATCGGAAAGAAGTGCGAATGGGGCAGAAGCTGCTCAACCTACAACTGATACTTTAAATGTTAAAGATTTCGGTGCAGTTGGGGATGGAGTTACGGATGATCACGAAGCTATGCAAGCGGCTATTGATGCAGCTTCTCAAGGACTAGGTGGAGGAAAATTATATTTCCCTGAAGGAACGTATCTTGTAAAGAAAATGGTCCAATTAAAGAGCAATATCGATATTCGCTTGCATGATAATGCAACGATTGTTAACGGAATTAACTTCCAAGGACGTCCTTCAATCGTATTTATGACGGGACCTTTTATCAATGGAGGAGACAAGATTTTCTGGGAGCCAACAGAAAATATTAGTTTTACGGGCGGTACGATTGATATGAATGGTGCTTTGAATGAAGAAGGTACTAAACCAAAGAATTTACCGTTTATTAATTCTTCTGGCGGTTTTGCGATTGGAAATAGCTCAAATGTCACTATCCGCAATGTAACGTTTAAGGATAGTTATCAAGGACATGCCATTCAAATTGCAGGATCTAAAAATGTGTTAGTTGACCAATCTCGTTTCTTAGGTCAAGCATTACCTAAAACGATTAAAGATAATGCGATGATTACCAAAGAGTCGATTCAAATCGAACCGATGACAAGAAAAGGGTTCCCATACGCGTTAAACGAAACAGGTGTGAAATCAGAAAATGTAACGATTCAGAATTCATATTTTGGAAAGAGTGACAAGTCTGGTGAATTGGTAACTGCAATTGGTACGCATTATCAAGCCATTACTACTGAAAATCCTTCGAATATTAAAATTTTGAACAACCATTTCGATAACTTGGTTTATTCAGGCATTCGATTTACTGGATTTACAGATATTGTGATTAAAGATAATGTCTTTGATAAAAAAACAAAAGAAGAAAGTGTTCGATACAGAGAAGATGGTGGAGCGCTTGTAAATGCCTTTAGTTACAAAAATACAGAAGATGTTCTCGATTTAAATAAGAAAGTAGTAATTACAAATAATCGATTCAATATTAAAGACCCTAAAACACAAGCAATCCGAGTGGCAAGAGATAGCGAAGAGTACTTAGGAAAAGTAAAAGATATCGAAGTAACAAATAATACGATTAATAATCAAGCTCAAGATTCTGAAGTTCCTTCAATTGAACTTATCCGAATTAGTGATGGATTAACTGTTTCAGGCAACGTTATTCACGGCGGGAAAGATGGGATTGTCATCAATAACTCTACAGGCAGCATTACAGCAACTGATAATTCTTTCTCAAACCTAACAGGAAATTCCATTTCACTGCTAAATTCTGGCGATAACGGAAATATTTCCGTCGTAGCTTTAGGGCTTGGGAATGCCGATATTCACACAGAAAATGGAAACTATCATGTGATTGCAAGAAATAAAAATGGGTATTACTATCTTGCAACTTACTCCGATGATCAATTGGCTAATTTAATTGACAAAATTGGAGAGGTGTTCGTTCCAATCGCACAAGGAGAGCGTTTTGAAAGATATCTACAGTTCGAGTTCCGTAAGGTTTCAGAAGAAGATAAAAAAGCCAACAAACCAGCTAAAGAAGAATTCGTTCAAGCTGAAGCAAACAGAAATCAAAAAGAATTACCACAAACAGGAACGAATAGTTATTTAGGTGCTATTGCTTCTCTCGTTGGATTAGGAGTATTTTTTGGAGTTGGAGGAGTGAAGAAACGTCATGAAAATTAAAAGCATTTGTTCTATTCAAGGTACGGCGGTTGAAAACGAAGATGCGCTTGGTAGTTTTGGAAATTTCTTTTGGGTGATTGACGGGGCCACAGATTTATATCATGCAAAAAAATCGATTGGATATTCGGTTTCTGAAGTAACGCATTTATTGTCTAAGGTGATTGCAAAACATTGTGCAGAATCAAAAACGTTAAAAGAAATTTTTTCTGAAAGTATTAAGGAAGTCCGTTCGATTATAGGGTTAGATGATTCTAACCATGAAGAATATTGTAAACTGCCGACGTTTGCCTTTGTTTTTGCAAAATTAACAAAAACAAAACTGGAATACATGCTTCTTGGGGATTGTGTCATGCTCGTGAATGACCAAGAGGTAACCGACCATCGTGTGGACCGTTTGTTTGATTTAGGAAAAAACGAAATCGCACATTCGAGTAAGGAAGGCCCCGAAAGAAAAGTAATCTTACAAAAAATTAGAGAACTAGCCAATACGTCAAATGGATATTGGATTGGATCGCTAGATGAATCTTGTGTAGAACATGCTATTTATGGGAGTACAGAAGTGACTAGTCCTCAAATTGTATTAATGAGTGATGGTTTTTATGAGTTCTATTCTCAACATCCAGAGAATAAATTGGATGATCTAATTGTAATGAGAAAACAATCACAGGAAGTTGATCCTATTTATGGAAAGAAAGATGATGCAAGTATACTAATCGTCGATCTTTTGACGGATTGAAGCACTCTATAAAAATAATAGGATGACTAGTAGATTAAAAGGAGAAAATGATGCAAACAGTAATCAATAATTTTGTTGAACAAGTAATTCAATCTGGGTTGTATAAACCTATGGATTACTCATATGTAAAGAATAGAGTACTTGCTCTAGTCGGAGAGGAAGGAGCTAATACACCTACAAGTGAAACAGATATAAAAAAATTAAAAGATATGCTCGTTGAATTGGCTGAAACAAATGGGAAAGTAGGCTCCTTGGCAGAAGAAAAAGACTGTTTAGGTGCAGAGTTAATGAACTTTATTACTCCAATCCCAAGTGCAGTTAATGAAAAATTCTGGAGTACTTATCAAGAGTCTCCTGAAAAAGCCGTGAATGATTTTTATCAACTAAGTAAAGATAATGACTATATTAAGTTATCAGCGATTGCTAAAAATATTGCGTTCCGTGCAGAAACAAAATATGGGTCTCTAGAGATTACAATTAACCTCTCTAAACCAGAAAAAGACCCTAAAGCAATTGCAGCTGAGAAATTGATGAAAGCTTCGAATTATCCAAAATGTCTTTTATGTATGGAAAATGAAGGGTATCAAGGAAGAGTAAACTATCCAGCTCGTGCGAATCATAGAATTATCCGAATGAAACTTGGAGATGAAGAATGGGGATTACAATATTCACCATATTCATATTTTAATGAGCATGCCATTTTTCTAAATACAAAGCATATTCCGATGGCGATTACGCCTAAAACGTTTGAGCAGCTATTAGAAATTGTAGATATTATTCCGGGTTATTTTGCCGGATCAAACGCAGACCTTCCTATTGCAGGTGGCTCTATTTTAAGTCACAACCATTATCAAGGTGGAAAATACGTTTTCCCAATGGAAGTAGCAGAATGCAAAACAAACTTCGTATTTTCAGGATTCGAAGATATTCAGGCTGGTATTGTGAAATGGCCAATGTCTGTTCTTCGATTACGTGGTACAAATAAACAAAGAATAGTGGAATTAGCTTCGAAGATTTTAAAATCATGGCAAGGATATACCGATTTAGAAGCAGATATTATTGCTGCAACTGGAGAAGTCCCACACCATACAATCACTCCGATTGCTCGTGTAGTGGACGGCCAATTTGAAATGGATCTTGTTTTGAGAGATAACCACACATCAGAGTTACATCCAGATGGGGTATATCATCCTCATAAAGATGTTCAGCATATTAAAAAGGAAAATATCGGATTAATTGAAGTGATGGGACTTGCAATTTTACCACCTCGTTTGAAAACAGAGTTAGAGGAAGTTGAGAAATACCTTTTAGGTAAAGAGAATGCAATTGCAGATTATCATTTAGAATGGGCAGACCAATTAAAAGAAAAATACCCTAACGTTAAAGAAGAGGTTAATAGCGTAGTTCAACACGAAGTAGGACAAGTGTTTGCGAGAGTTCTCGAAGACGCTGGCGTTTATAAGAATACTCCGTTTGGACATGAAGCATTTATGAGATTTGTTAAGTCGGTTGGAATTAATTAGGAGGAACCCCAGATGGCAATATTGGTGACAGGCGGAGCTGGTTATATTGGTAGCCATACCGTAGTAGAATTATTAAATTTAGGAAAGGAAGTCGTAATTGTTGATAACCTTTCGAACTCTAGCATCTTGGTATTAGATCGTATTGAAGCAATTACAGGGAAACGTCCTGCGTTTTACGAATTAGATGTTTGTGATAAACAAGGATTGAGAAAAGTTTTCGAACAAGAATCTATTGAGGCTGCAATCCATTTTGCAGGATACAAAGCTGTCGGAGAATCCGTGCAAAAGCCCGTGATGTATTACGAAAATAATATTATGAGCACATTAGCTCTTGTTGAAGTGATGTCAGAGTTTAATGTTAAAAAGATTGTATTTTCATCGAGTGCGACTGTATACGGCGTTAATAATCAATCACCTCTCGTTGAAACGATGCCGACAAGTGCAACAAATCCTTATGGGTACACCAAAGTGATGCTTGAACAAATTTTAAAAGATGTTCATGTAGCAGATTCAGAGTGGAGTATTGCATTGCTTCGTTATTTCAATCCAATTGGGGCTCACGAGTCTGGGTTGATTGGTGAAAACCCTTCAGGAATTCCGAACAACTTGATGCCTTTTATTGCACAAGTAGCGGTAGGTAAGCGACCAGAGCTAAGTGTTTTTGGAGATGATTATGATACGGTAGATGGTACTGGCGTTCGAGATTATATCCATGTAGTGGATTTAGCGATTGGCCACATAAAAGCGTTAGAAAAAGTATCTGAAAAAACAGATGTTTATATTTATAACCTTGGTTCAGGAGAAGGCACTAGTGTATTACAACTTGTAAATACATTTGAAAGAGTTAATAGGGTTCCAATTCCTTATAAAATTGTTCCAAGAAGATTAGGAGACGTTGCGACTTGTTATGCAAATGCAGACAAAGCTTATAAGGAATTAAATTGGAAGACAACGAAATCAGTTGAAGACATGTGTAGAGATACATGGAATTGGCAATCGAAAAATCCAAACGGATATCAATAGTATAATTCTGCTTTGTAATAGTAAAAAAGACAATAAAAACAGGAATAAAAAAAGTTTATGAAAACGGTTGACAAGAAATCGGTTACACACTATAATGAAGTTACCGTTTGACACCGGTGTCAAAAACAAAAGAAGGAAGAATAACATGAAAAATCTTACAAAAATAAAATTTAAAGAAAATGGAGAATTTAATCATTTTCCAGGTAACACTGTTGTTGCCAATCTTTATACAAAACCAGATTTAATGGAAGTTGTGGATATTATTCAGGCTCGCTATAGAGAATTACCTTTTATTGATAAGTTTACTCTCACCCCTAGAGATTCTATTCATATGACTGTAATTGAATTGCTTTGCCATGAAAATCGTGAGCCTGAATTTTGGAGTAGCCATCTACCATTGGATACACCATTACAAGAAATCCATGATTACTTTGCAAAACAACTAGAAATTTTCCCATTGCTAAACGAAGAGATTCATATGCGTGTGACTGAAATGGGAAATCAAAACATTTTAGTTGAACCAGCTGATGAAAAATCCGCTAAACGATTAGAAGAAATTAGAGCTTATGTTTCTGAAAAAGCAGGTGTTCGTTTCCCTAACCATGATCGTTACCAATTCCATATCTCAATTGGATATCTTCGAGTTCCATTAACTGAAGAAGAAAATGAAGAGTTTACTAAAGTGAAACAGGAATTAACAAAAGTTTTACTTGAAAAAGTTCCTGTCATTACTGTAAATCGTATTGATTATACAGTGTTTGAAGATATGAGACGTTTTGTTCCATATTGCGAAAAGTTTGGAAAATAAAAATTACAAATAAAAACAAAAAGGAGATTTCAACATGAAAAAATCGAAATTTTTAAAAACTTTACTAGCTGCAGGGCTTGCAGTTACAACATTAGCTGCATGCTCAGGAGGAGCAAATAGTTCATCAAATGCTACAACAACTGCACCTCAAGCACAATCAGAAGAAAAAGCGGATAAGAGCCAAGAATTAGTAATTTATTCTAACTCTGTTTCAAATGGACGTGGAGATTGGCTAACTGCTAAAGCGAAAGAAGCTGGTTTCAACATTCGTATGGTGGATATCGCTGGTGCGCAATTAGCTGACCGTGTTATCGCTGAAAAAAATAACTCAGTAGCAGATATGGTGTTTGGTATCGGTGCTGTAGACTCAAATAAACTTCGTGATGCAAACCTTCTAGCTCAATTCAAACCAGAATGGCTTAACAAGATTGATGCATCATTAGCCGATAAAGATGGATACTATAACCCAGTTATCGTTCAACCTTTAGTATTGATTGGAAATCCAGAAGCTAAAGAAATGCCTAAAGACTGGACTGAATTAGCAGAAAAATATAAAGGTCAATATTCTATCTATGGATTGACTGGAGGAACAGGACGTGCGATTTACGCAAGTATCTTAGTTCGTTACCTTGATGAAAAAGGAGATTTAGGCGTATCAGAAAAAGGATGGGAAGTTGCAAAAGAATACTTTGCAAATGCCTATACTCTTCAAAAAGGTGAAAGCACAGTTGTTAAAGTGTTAGATAAAGAAAGCCCAATCCAATACGGTATGATTTGGGGTTCTGGAGCGTTAGTCGGACAAAAAGAACAAAATGTTGAATTCAAAGTTATGACACCTGAAATCGGAGTTCCTTTTGTAACAGAGCAAACAATGATTTTAAATACAAGTAAGAAACAAGCATTAGCAAAAGAATTCATCAACTGGTTCGGTCAAGCAGACATCCAAGCTGAATACAGCCAAAAATTCGGTTCTATTCCAGCGAATAAAGATGCTGTAAAAGAATTACCAGAAGCAACTAAGAAATTTGTTGACCAACTTAAACCACAAGATATTAACTGGGAAGTTGTTGGTAAATACTTAGACCAATGGGTTGAAAAAGCTGAATTAGAATACGTTAAGTAATATTAAATGTTGAATTAATCAATAAGAGTCTCGCTAGGATTCTACTCTATGCCATAGAAAGAGTCTACGCGAGACTTTTTAAGATAACACAAAGGAGTAAACGATATGATTAAATTTGATAACATTCAAATTAAATACGGTGATTTTATTGCGATTGACAATTTGAATTTAGAAATTAACGAAGGGGAGTTCTTTACATTCTTAGGACCTTCAGGATGCGGAAAATCAACAACTTTACGTGCATTAGTAGGATTCTTAGATCCATCAGCAGGTCGTATTGAAGTAAATGGTAAGGATGTTACTAAATTAGAACCTGAAAAACGTGGAATCGGAATTGTGTTCCAATCTTATGCATTATTTCCAACGATGACTGTTTTTGATAATATTGCGTTTGGTTTGAAAGTGAAGAAAGTAGCTCCGGATGTGATTAAAGCAAAAGTAGCAGCTGTAGCAGCGAAAATTAAGATTTCTGACCAACAATTGCAACGTAATGTATCTGAATTATCCGGAGGGCAACAACAACGTGTGGCGCTAGCCCGTGCATTAGTATTAGAACCAAAAATTCTCTGCCTTGACGAACCGCTCTCTAACTTGGATGCTAAATTACGTGTAGACCTAAGAAAAGAATTGAAACGTCTACAAAAAGATTTAGGAATTACAACATTGTATGTTACACACGACCAAGAAGAGGCATTGACATTATCAGATAGAATTGCTGTATTTAACAATGGTTTCATCGAACAAGTGGGAACACCTCCTGAAATTTACCATCAATCTAAAACAGAATTTGTTTGTGATTTTATCGGAGATATTAACGTCCTTTCTGAAGAAACAGTTCATGAGATTTTAGAAAGCAATCCAAACATTCCTTTAGAAGATAAAAAAGGATATATTCGTTTAGAAAAAATTCGTTTCAGACGTGAAACAGAAGACGATATTGTTCTAAAAGGAACAATTATTGATACAGAATTTTCAGGTGTAACAGTTCGTTATACTGTTCAAGTGTCAGACCATCAGGTTGTTAACGTTACACGTATTGATAGTCAATTTGCAATCAAATCTGTAGGGGAAAATGTGGAACTTTATATTACACCTTCAGATGTCGTGCAATATTAGGGAGGTACAACATGCGTCATAAGTTAAATTGGAAAGATTGGCTCATTCGTATAGGGCTAATCTGGTTCCTCGTAACGTTTATTATTTATCCAAATATTGATTTGGTATTAAGTGTGTTTGTCAAAGATGGACAATTCTCGCTAGATGCTGTTAATCGTGTACTTAAATCACCACGTGCAATTCAAAGTATTATGAACAGTTTTAAACTAGCATTATCGTTAATTGTTACAGTTAACGTAGTCGGTCTTCTTTGTGTGTTGTTCACAGAATACTTCGATATTAAAGGTGCCAAGATCTTAAAACTTGGATATATGACATCTTTAATTTATGGTGGTGTGGTTCTTGCAACAGGGTATAAATTCGTATACGGCCCTTATGGAATGATTACAAGAATTCTTCAAAACTTCCTACCAAACCTTGATCCAAACTGGTTTGTGGGATATGGTGCTGTATTATTCATTATGACCTTCTCAGGTACAGCCAACCATACATTGTTCTTAACAAATACCATTCGTGGTGTCGATTATCATACTATTGAAGCAGCGCGTAATATGGGAGCAAAACCATTTACCGTATTCAGAAAAATTGTTTTACCAACATTAACGCCAACATTATTTGCCTTAACAATCATGATTTTCTTAAGCGGGTTATCAGCAGTTGCGGCTCCAATGATTGTAGGGGGTAAACAATTCCAAACAATTAACCCGATGATTATCACTTTTGCAGGGATGGGGAACTCTCGTGACCTTGCTGCGTTACTTGCGATTGTCCTAGGGGTTGCAACAACAATCTTATTAAGTATCATGAATAAGATTGAAAAAGGTGGAAATTATATTTCAATTTCTAAAACAAAAGCACCTTTAAAAAAACAAAAGATTACTTCAAAACCATGGAATATCATTGCGCATATCGTGGCATACGCTTTATTCGTAGTGTTCATGTTACCTTTGATTTTCATTGTCTTGTACTCATTCACTGATCCAGTGGCGATTCAAACAGGTAACTTGTCATTAGCTAACTTTACTCTAGAAAACTATCATCAGTTCTTCACTAATAGTGTTGCGTTCTCACCATTCTTAGTCAGCTTTGTATATGCCAGTCTTGCTGCTATCACTGCGACAGTTCTTGCCGTTGTATTTGCACGTGTGGTTCGTAAACATAAAGCTCGCTTTGACTCCTTATTTGAATATGGTGCGTTATTACCTTGGTTATTACCAAATACTTTATTAGCAATTAGTTTGCTATTTACATTTAATCAACCACAACCACTTGTATTTAATTTCATTTTAGTAGGAACGCTAGTAATTCTATTAATTGGATATATTATTGTAAAGATTCCATTCTCTTATCGTATGGTTCGTGCTATTTTATTTAGTGTTGATGATGAGATGGAAGATGCAGCTCGTAGTATGGGGGCGTCTCCGTTTTATACAATGATGAAGGTTATTATTCCGTTTATTTTACCGGTAGTACTTTCAGTTATTGCGCTTAACTTTAACTCTCTATTAACAGACTTCGACTTATCTGTATTCTTGTATCATCCATTAGCTCAACCTTTAGGTATTACTATCCGTTCAGCTGGTGATGAAACAGCAACATCAAATGCACAAGCACTTGTCTTTGTATATACAATTGTATTGATGATTATTTCTTCAGCAGTACTTTACTTCACACAAAGACGTGGCAAAACAACTAGAAAATAATTATGATTACATCAGAATTAACGAATACAGATATTTTTATCCGAATTGCATTGTCTTTGATAGCCGGAATGGTTATCGGCATGGAGCGAGGTAGTAAATCGCAACCAGCAGGAATTAGAACGCATAGTGTCGTTTGTGTTGCGGCATGTTTAATCATGATGACTAATGAATTTGTTTCTTATAAGTTTGGGACAGGAGATCCGACCAGATTAGGAGCGCAGGTTGTTTCGGGAGTCGGTTTCTTAGGGGCAGGGACGATCCTTGTCACAGAAAAGAAAAAAGTTACAGGGTTAACAACTGCAGCAGGTATTTGGGGTTCTGCAGGGATAGGACTCGCAATTGGAGTCGGCTTTTATCAAGGAGCAATTTTAGCAGCCGTTTCTATTTGGGGCGTGATATCCATGTTTCAACCGTTAAAGATGTATCTACAAAAACGCTCTCGAGTAATTGAACTCTATATTGTAGTCAATTCTACGGAAGCCTATAATCGTGTATTAGTCTATTGTGCAGAAAATCGAATTAGAATTACTGATTCAAGGACTGCATTCGGTGAAGTGAACCAAAGTCGAATCCAGTATTTCGATGTGCCAGAGAAGAAAATTGCTTCTTTTGTAACGTTAGAATTAGCTGGCAGCTTTGAACATCTTCGACTTATGGAAGAACTTTCTAATCTTCCAGGTGTCATTTATGTTGAAGAGATTAGTTAGATACGGATTAAAGAGCAAGGATTTCCTTGCTCTTTTTTAGATGAATAAGTATTCGCTAAAGAGATGTCGAATGTCAATTTCCTAGTATAGGATGGATAGAGGAGTTATTATGGGATGAAAGTATGTAAGATAAATTTTGATAATGGCAGCATTCGATATTATAATAGAGAATGCCTAGAGAAGGAATGTCATATTCATACATTTCATGAGTTGTGCGAATGGGTATGGGCATTTCATCTTCCAATGGATCAATTAATAAATAAAGTAATTTTCAAAGAAAAGCTAGTACCAATTTTAGAAAGTTACATAAAAGAAATAGACCAAGAACTAAAAGGAATGAATTGTCTCACTGAGTTATATTTGATAGAATTATGTGGTATTCCAATATCTTACACGTATATTCAAGCGATGATTATCAGATATTTTGAATTGCTTGGATATAATAGTGAGCTCTTAAAATTTCGAGTGAACAGAGCGTATCAATAATGACAATTAGTATAGTGATCGAAAAAATAAATTTATAAGGAGTAAGGATGGAAAAGTTTAAGAGAAAGGCTACTATTTATGATATTGCGCGCATTTCAGGGGTCTCTCCAAAGACTGTTTCCCGTGTTATCAATGGTGGTGATGGAGTTAGATCAGAAACTTACCAGTCTGTGATGAAGGTAATTGATGAACTGTCTTATATTCCAAATGCGTATGCACAAAATCTGACTAAGAAAGAAACAACGAATATTCTCATTTCAGTCAAGAAGATGGAGTCGTTCCCATTAATCTGGTTCCAGACACTATTGGATAAGGTTTTACAAACTTGTAAAGAAATGGGAGTCAATGCAATCGTCGAGTATTTTGGTGAAGGGGATTCAATTAAGGATTCTATTATTTCAAGTACTGGAAGTTTAGTCGATGGAGTTATTGTCTTTTATGAAGGTAAAGATGATAGTAGAATTCAATATTTAAAGAAAAATAATATGCCTTTTATTGTGTTTGGGGAATCACAGACAGAAGGTGTTATTTATGTTTCGAATAATGATTTCCAAGCAATGTACGATTTGATGGGAGCCGTTGCTGATAAAGGGCTTCGTGACATGTGGCTACTAATGGGTGGAGAGTCACTTGTCAATAAAGATCGTGAGAAGGGTGCTCGTACTTTTGTAAAAGAGAAAAAGTATGAAATTGCTTTAGAAGTTGTTTATGGATTAGCTACGATTGAATCTGTGTATCATTATGCGATGGATAATTTAACAGGTACGAATATACCGGATATTATATTTGTCTCTGGGGATGAAAAAGTCCAAGGGATTATTCGTGCGTGTTACGAAAAAGGAATTTCGATTCCTGACCAATTAGCTATTGTAGGGTTTGACAACATTCCAATAGCACAATACTATACACCTGCATTATCAACCATTTCTCCAGATTATAGTCAGTTAGCAAAAGAAATGATTGATGGAGTTCTTGCGATTATCAATGGAGATAAAAGAAAATCTGTAGAGGTTTCTACAACTCTTGTCAGACGACAATCGTTTTAAGCAGAGCACGGTGCAAATAATATAAATGTCTTAAAATGGAAGTAAGCTTTTAGAGTTTATTTCCATTTTTTGTTTCCTGATTTCAGTTTATTTGCTAGGAGGAAAGATAGCAGTTTGATGAACTGTAACATCTCAACCTTGCACGATGAGTGCTTGATTGCTATAATAGGCACTGTCTTTTATATGGATATGACTTGTTTTCAGAAGATTTACATAAAATGAAAATTATTTGCAATAGAAAGGGGAGAACAAGATGTCTACTCATGAAAAAGTATCACTTTCAGAAGTAAACCAATCGATTGAAACGCCAAAGAATAATAATTTCTGGCAAAACTTAAAAGCCTTCTTAGGCCCCGGAGCGCTTGTAGCAGTAGGGTACATGGACCCAGGTAACTGGATTACCAGCGTGGTTGGAGGGGCTTCGTACAAATATACATTGCTCTTCGTAATCCTGATTTCGTCATTAATCGCAATGCAGTTGCAACAAATGGCAGGGAAACTTGGGATTGTTACACGTATGGACTTAGCGCAAGCAACAGCGCATCACGCACCGCAGTGGCTTCGTCATGTGTTATGGGTGATTGTCGAATTAGCCTTGATGGCGACAGACTTAGCGGAGGTGCTTGGATCGGCCATCGCCTTGAACCTCTTATTCGGGATTCCAATTATGGGAGCCATCTTTATCACGGTACTCGACGTATTCTTGCTTCTTGGAATTATGAAGCTTGGATTTAAGAAAATCGAAGCGATTGTATCAACGTTAATCTTAACAATCCTTTTAATTTTCGTTTATTTAGTAGCGTTAGCAGAACCAAGTATCTCAGGAATTTTCACAGGATTCCTACCAACGGCGCAGTTATTCGGACCAACAGCACCTGGACACGATAGCATCTTAACATTGGCGCTAGGGATTGTCGGGGCAACAGTAATGCCGCATAACTTATACTTACATTCGTCGCTCTCGCAAACGAGAAAAGTGGACTACACAGATCCAGACAATGTGCGTAAAGCTGTTCGTTTCATGACATGGGACTCAAACATCCAGTTGAGCTTAGCGTTCGTCGTGAACTCACTCCTATTAATCTTAGGGGCAGCGTTATTCTTCGGACATGCATCTGAAATTTCGGCCTTCTCGCAAATGTACAATGCATTGCAAGATTCGAAGATTGCTGGAGCGGTCGCAAGTTCGACATTATCGACACTCTTTGCCGTGGCGCTTTTAGCGAGTGGGCAAAACTCAACAATCACAGGGACATTGACAGGACAAATCGTGATGGAAGGTTTCTTACATATGAAATTACCACAATGGATTATCCGTCTTGTGACTCGTTTATTCGCCTTACTACCGGTAATCGTCGTAGCGATGTTATTCGGTTCGCAAGAAAAAACATTAGACCAACTCTTGGTTTACTCACAAGTATTCCTATCAGTGGCGTTACCATTCTCTATCTTCCCATTGATTTACTTCACATCGAAGAAATCACTTATGGGAGAATTCACCAACGCCAAATGGAATACCTTCCTAGGATATGCGGTAGCCGTTATCCTAACTATTTTAAACTTCAAGTTAATTTTTGATTTATTCTAAAACGAAACGGGCATCTTCGGGTGCTCGTTTTTTTATATTGTTTTCCTAAATTTCACAAAGGTTTTATTGTATTTTTCTAGAGAATAGGATAGATTATAAGTGAGGGATGGAACCGCATTCAACGGTTCGTCGATACGAGTAGAATGAGGAGGATGGTTATGAATTTTCCATTTCGTGAAGATCCAAATACGGCAACGATTCTGTGCAAGCATATTGCAAGAGGAGAAAAGCCGATTTTATATGTAAGTCATGACGAAGACGATGGCATGTGGCAGTTTCTATGCAACCAGGAGCATACTATTGAGGACTTGATGTTAGTGACCTTGAAACAAGCCTATGAGCTCGATTCATCTATCGGGGAAATCAAAGACTTACCTCTTGGGAAAGAGGCTTGGAGAGAACATCCACAAATGCCGTGGAGAACATAATGTTGAAGTTGAATATTGCGCTTAATGTCTGAGACAGGGGGCATTTTTATGAAAAAGAGTCTTGTAGCAGTTGTACTGTTTGGGGTATTTCTACTAGCTGCGTGTGTGCATACGGATGAACAGAGTCAAAAGACGACCACACTAACAGCGATAACAGTGGCAGAGGGGGCAGAAACCTCTCAAGGAACGACAACTGTTGGCATAACTTCGACAGAAACGGAGGCGGCTGTAACAACGGTCGCGCCCGAAACACCAACAACTGAAACAACGACTACAGCACCACCTGAGATTCGCAAGAAGTTGTTGTCTGTAACGCCACAAATTCAAGAGAAATGGTATTTTTGTGCGCCAACAACGGTGAGTATGATGTTATCGACCCAAGGAATTATCGTTTCGCAAGAGCAATTAGCTAAAGAGATGGGAACATATGAACCTTACGGGACGCATAATAGGGAAGCGATTCGTGTGTTGAATCAGCATTTGTTTGGATATCCAGAGCCCCAAGCTGGGCAAGCAGGTTATCGACTTGCGACCGTCACGAATGCAAGTCCTGATTCGGAGGATATGCGTTTGTTCAAGGAACGCGTTCGCAAGAGTATTGATGATGGGTATCCGCTCTATTACACCTTTACCATTTCGCAGATTTATCCTGGAAAATCAGGGGAACATAATGTAATTGGGATTGGTTATGAGTTGACGCCTGATGGGAAAGACATTTCCGCAATTTATTATTTAGATTCCATGACGCATGTCCAAGATCCAACATACGGCGGGTTGAAAAAAGTAACGCCGAAAGAGTTATTGGCGGCGATGGTAACGTGCGGTGAACCGAATTACGCTTGGTAATCGTAGAAAACGACAGTGAGAGGGAGAAAAGAATGAAGAGTATTTCGAAAACAGTAAAATTAGGACTTTGTGCAGCTGTACTGATTGGCCTAGCAGGATGTGCCAAAACGCAAAAAGAAACGACAACACAGACTTCACCAGAGACAACAACCGTGGCCGCACAGACTCAGGAAGCTCCGCAATGGGTTGCGACCTATACCAATATCAGCAATCCCTCAAGCGTTGAAGAAGTGAAGGCATTGTTGTCTGCGTACTTGGATAAAGAAAGTGTGGAGAAGTTCTTTGAGTTCGTGAATGACTACAATGAGACTGTCGGCGAAACAGGCTTGCAAGGGGACTTTGCGTCGTTTACAAAAACGGAGTATGACGTTGAGAAAATCACTCCGCTTTGGAATGCAAAACACGGCGATTTTGTCGGAACGAACTGTCGCATCAATACGTATGCGTTGTTGAAGAATAAGATTACGATTCCGAAGATTGCTGCGGATAGTGAGCTCTTATTTATCGATAATGATGCGATTGACAAGGGACATCTTTTTAGTGCGGATGAAAAAGAAGACTTGAATCGTTTGTTCTCGCGCGTGGAAACGGAAGCGACGACAGACGTGAAGACGCATGCGAAGAAGATGGAACAGTTCCTATCGCAATTTACTTTTGACGAGAATGCGCGTATGCTCTCAGTCGTGATTCACGATAATTTGGACGGGGAATCGCTCTTTATTGGCCACGTGGGAGTCTTAGTTCCGACGGGGGACGGGTTCTTATTTGTCGAAAAACTCACCTTCGAGGAGCCATACCAAGCAATTAAATTCAAGACAAAAGAAGATGTCTACAAGTATCTTGAAACGAAATATCAAGACTATACCGGAGAAGGCTTAGCCAAGCCATTCATTATGGATAATGCGAAATATGTGGAGAGATTTAATGCTGTAGGCAAACAAAATTAGTATTTATAAATAGGAGTGTAGATATTTTTTGTGCTAGATGTATTTTGGGGTAGGTGAGATTATGGATTATAGGGTAGGAAAACCAAAAAAAGGTATGGATCAATTAGTCTCCGAAATGAAAAATTCGCGTGGTATTAATTTTAATTATTTTAATGAAAATGATGCAGTAGATTATTTGACTAATGTAAATAATTATCTTAGAACGGCAGCGTACAGGAAAAATTATTTGAAATATAATAAAGGTACACATAGTGGAAAGTATATTAATTTAGATTTTGCTTACTTAGTAGAATTAAGTATCATAGATATGCATTACAGATTTTTGGTTCAGAAAATGTGTTCAGATATTGAACATAGTATTTGTGTTCAACTTATCAGTGATATTGAGAAAGACCCAGAGTGTAACGGATATGATATCGTTAAGCAGTTTCTAGATGAAAATCAGAAGGAACTAAAGAAAATAGTCGCTACAGTTAATTCACCGCATACAGGGGATTTGCTAAAAAAATATTTTGCAGTGAGGCGTAACGATAACAATAAGCATGAAATAGAGAATTATGAGGAGTGTCCAGTATGGGTATTAATGGAATTGTTGAGTTTTGGCTCAATCATCAATTTTTATCTATATTACTATGAGTCTAGAGATAAACCTCATATTAAAAAAAGTCTATTAAATTTAGTAAGAAGTTTGAGAAATGCCGCTGCTCACAATAATTGTATTATATACGATCTAAACAAAAGTACATCTTTGCCACCGAGTGGTATCTCACAATTCGTTAGTAAAATAGATACAATTTCGAAAGAAAGAAGGAAAAAAGGCCTGACTTCTAGGGTAATCTTAGAGTTTGTTACATTAATGTATATTTATGATAAATGCGTTCACGGTAAAGTTAAGAAACACAGGTTGAGAGAACTAAATGAACTTATTAATAACAGAATGAGATTGAACGAAGACTATTTTAAATCTAATGAATTATTATGCTCGGCATATCATTTTGTTAAACAAGTTACAGATTTTGTTATAATGGAAAAAAGTTCTTGACAAAGATTGATAGAAGAGTTAGATTATATACAACAATAAAAAATTAAATTGATTTTTGTATGGGCAACGTTGCGACGGTGCCCTATTTTTTTGATTTAGAAAAATTAGTAAAGTAGTTATATAATGACTATATAGGTTTATGTAATCTCCATAGGGAATAGAAAAGAGGATACAAGATGGACGTAAAAGATTTTACAGAAAAAGAACAAGAACAAATTAAAAAAGGATTGAGCACAGCGGTGTTGACGGATAAAGAAGCGGCTAAGAAAATTTTAGCGCTAGTGCCAGAAGAATGGATTAAGGCGATTCCGTTCTTAGTCAGAGGCCATGCGACAACAAAAACAGTTCAACGCATCGCAAAAGAAAATCCTGAACTTTATGCAGTCGCAAAACAAGAAGGAGAGCTTCCTGAAAAAGAACGCGAAGAATTGCGTGAAATCATTACTGGAATTTTCCAACAAAAAATGAACAAACATAACATTAAATAATGACAGTGCCATGCATGATGCGTGCATGGCGCTTTGTATTTTCGCTGGAATACGATACAGTAGGAAGTGAGAAGAAATGAAGTAGGAGAAAGGGAGTAGGAAAATGGAACGAATTAAACCAGCAGAGTTTCAAGCGTTGAATCAAAAAGAGGACATCACGATTCTAGATGTTCGTGAAGTGGATGAATTCCAAGCAGGGCATATCGAGGGGGCCTTGAATGCGCCACTTAGCATGCTAGAGAATGGATACGAGCAGCTGGATTCATCGAAACGCTATTATGTGATTTGCCAAGGTGGCATGCGTTCGGAGCGTGCGTGTCAGTTTTTGGAGACAAAAGGCTTTGACGTGGTAAACGTTGAAGGAGGAATGAATCAGTGGAAAGCTTAAAGCAAACGACAGAGGTGCAACTAGTTCCTTTTAACAAAAGCTTCCTTGAAACGATTTGGAAGATTGGTTTTTCAACGGAGAAGCCAGAGTGGACGAAGTTGAACGCACCGTATTTTAATGATTATCGCAAGTTTGATGATGCGAAAAGTTTTGGTGCAAGCCCGATTGCGGACTTTTTAATGAGCGACGATTGCAGATGTGTTGTCGCTAACGGTCAGCCTGTCGGGATGGTTTCAAAATCATGGGAGGATGAAGCTACACGATGGCTAGAAATCGGAATTGTGATCTATGACGACCAATTATGGAGCCAAGGAATTGCGACCACTGCGCTAACGAAGTGGGTGGATGCCATTTTCCACGAAACCGATGCACTGGAACATATTGGCATGACGACTTGGAGTGGGAACGGTGGGATGATGGCCGTTGCTGAGAAATTAGGGTTCCTAAAAGAGGGCCAAATTCGGAAAGTTCGCTACTACCAAGGTCAGTACTATGATAGCGTGAAGTATGGAGTTTTACGCGAAGAGTGGAATACAAGAGCATAAGGATAAAGAAAGAGACTGATTACGATGATATGTACCCCCTTTACTGGACAAACCAGTAAAGGGGGTATTTATTATGCGTT
>ERZ781274.288-NODE-288-length-24771-cov-3.770189_pt1 | contig 24771 bp, 25 predicted proteins | sample MGYA00375852_ERZ781274 | MGnify/ENA primary metagenome ERZ781274 (study PRJEB29790, sample SAMN03653692) | human gut metagenome | host: Homo sapiens | place: USA: Dallas, Texas | collected 2013-07-09 | study: EMG produced TPA metagenomics assembly of the Gut...
TGGTAAGTCTATCTTACATCAGTTTGAAGGTTTACACAAACTTTGGGATACTCCCAAATATTCGAAATTTTACACCCTTGTTTCCGGTACAATGGGAAATTTTTCAAAAATGCCAATTTTCGTCCTTTTCCCATTTCAAACGGAAATAAGACGCTTTTTTTGAAAAAATCGCAGTTCCATTTCAAAAGGTCTCGGCGTTTTCCGAATTTTGGCTTTTTCCATTATAAAAGAAACAAGCGGCTGTTTGAAAACACCTTTCCCATTTTTCGTACCTGCTGCTGCACAATATATTTTTCTGTAAAAAAGAAAAAACCACAGACAGTCAGGGGTTACCGACTGTCCGTGGTCTTTTCCGGTTTGTTATGACATGTGTGTTTTCGCTCTTTGTTTCCGATTGAAATGGGAATTAACAAATTGCCTTTCCAATCTTACGCCTCGTCAATCGCCTTTCCAATATCGTGACGCATATATTTATTATCAAACTGCACCCACTCCGTTGCCTGATATGCATTGGCGCGGGCTTCTTTTAAGGTTGCGCCGGTTGCCGTAACCCCCAGCACTCTTCCGCCGTTGGTAACAACACGGCCTTCGCTGTCAAATTTGCTTCCGGCGTGGAATACATAGTATCCGTCTGAAGACTGGAAACGCTCCAGCCCGGTAATCGGAAATCCCTTCTCGTAATGCTCTGGATAGCCGTCTGATGCCAGAACCACGCAGACCGCAGCATTATCCTCAAATTCCAGATCAATCTGATCCAGAGTGCCGTCAATGCAGGCGTCAAACAAATCCACAAGATCATTTTTCATTCTTGGCAGAACCACCTGTGTTTCCGGATCTCCAAAACGGGCATTATACTCCAGCACCTTGGGACCATCTTCTGTCAGCATCAGGCCAAAGAAAATAATTCCTTTAAATTCTCTTCCCTCTGCCCGCATGGCATCCACAGTGGGCTGATAAATCTTTTCTTTACAGAAAGCATCTACCTCAGCCGTATAGAAGGGACTGGGAGAAAAGGTTCCCATTCCGCCGGTATTCAGCCCCTGATCTCCGTCCTTGGCCCGCTTGTGATCCTGGGCAGAGGTCATGATTTTAATAGTTTTTCCGTCTACAAAGGACAGAACAGATACCTCGCGGCCTGTCATGAATTCTTCAATAACAATCTCATCTCCTGCAGAACCAAACTGCTTGTCCAGCATCAAGGTTTTCACACCTTCCTTCGCTTCCTCCAGGTTCCTGCAAATCAGAACGCCTTTTCCCAGGGCAAGACCGTCTGCCTTCAGTACAATCGGCATTTTTGCTGTCCTCCGGATCGGAAAAGGTCTCGTAAGCAGCTGTGGGGATGTTGTATTTTTTCATTAAATCCTTGGAAAATGCCTTGGAGCCCTCCAGAATCGCCGCATTGGCTCTGGGGCCAAAGGCACGCAGTCCTGCTGCCTCAAAAGCATCCACAGCTCCTGCTGCCAGGGGATCATCAGGCGCCACAACGGTCATGTCAATCTCATGCTCCTTCGCAAATTCCACCAGCTTATCAAACTCCATAACACCAATATTGACACACTCAGCCACCTCTGCAATTCCTGCATTTCCCGGTGCACAATACAACTTCTCTACCTTTGGGCTCTGCGCCAGCTTCCATGCAATGGCGTGTTCTCTTCCGCCGCCTCCAACAATCAGAATCTTCATAAAAGCCTGTCCTCCTTTATTTTAAGCATCAATCTTAAAACACCAAAGACAGACCGGTATTCCTCCGGCCTGCCCTGTTTTTCTTTATACCATACCATTGGCAATCATATCAATGGCCTTTGGCAGAATCACCCACTCTGCCTGCTCCATCACTCTGCGCTGTAAAAGCTCCGGCGTATCGTTTTCCTGCACCTCCACTGCTTTCTGCAGAATAATGGGGCCGGTATCCATTCCGCCGTCCACATAGTGAACCGTTGCCCCTGTCACCTTGACACCACGGGCCAGAGCTGCCTCATGTACCTTCAGCCCATAATAACCCACTCCGCAGAAGGAAGGAATCAAAGACGGATGAATATTGATAATCCGATGCTCATATTTTTCAACCATCGCCTCTGGGATCTTTACCAGAAAGCCGGCCAGCACAATCAGATCCAGATGGTATTCATCTACCTTTTCCAGAAATGCCCGGTTGAAATCATCTCTTGTTTCATAGTCCTTCGGTGACATGCAGACAGCCTCAATTCCATGATTTTTCGCCCGCTCCAGTGCATAGGCGCCGGGATTGTTGCTGATCACAACTTCAATCTCCGCATTGGTAATTCTGCCTTCCTCAACAGCATCCAGAATCGCCTGCAGATTGGTGCCTCCTCCGGAAACCATGACACCGACTCTTAGCATAAGGTCACCCCTTTTTCTCCTGCTTCAATAGAACCAACCACATAGGGAACATCTCCTGTTTTCCGGATTGCCTCCATAGCTGCATCCACCTGAGACGGATCGACTGCTACAATCATGCCAAGTCCCATATTAAAGGTGTTGTACATCATTTCTTCAGCAATCTCTCCTTTTTCTGCCAGCAGCTTAAAGATCGGCGGTACCTGGTAACTGTCCTTTTTGATCACCGCATGGGTTCCTTCTTTCAGCATACGGGGAACGTTCTCATAAAATCCGCCGCCGGTAATATGGCTGCAGGCCTTTACCTGAACGCCTGCTTCTTTCAGACTCTTCAGTGCTTTTACATAGATTCTGGTAGGTGCCAGAAGTGCCTCGCCCAGAGTTTTGCCCAGAACATCATAGTAGGTATCCAATCCTTCTTTTGTCAGTTCCTTTTCAAATACCTTGCGCACCAGAGAAAAGCCGTTGGAATGAACACCTGTAGATGCCATACCGATCAGCACGTCGCCTGCCTGCAGATGTTCTCCGGTAATCATATCTTTTTTGTCGCAGACACCAACTGCAAATCCTGCCAGATCATAATCCTCCTCCGGCATCAGTCCCGGATGCTCTGCTGTCTCTCCGCCAATCAAAGCAGCCTCAGACTGAAGACAGCCCTCTGCCACACCTTTTACAATCGAAGCAATCTTTTCGGGATAATTCTTTCCGCAGGCAATATAATCCAGGAAAAACAGCGGCTCGCCGCCTGCACATGCAATATCGTTGACGCACATCGCTACAGCGTCAATACCAATGGTGTCATGCTGATCCATAATAATAGCCAGCTTCACCTTGGTTCCGCAGCCGTCTGTTCCGGAGAGAAGCACCGGCTCCTCCATCTCTTTGATCTTTGCCAGGGAAAATGCTCCGGAAAAACCGCCCAGGCCTCCCAGAACTTCCTCACGCATGGTCTTTTTTACATGCTCCTTCATCAGTTCCACTGACTTGTAACCAGCTTCAATATCCACTCCGGCTTTCTTGTAATCCATGATTCATCCTCCGATCTTATTCTGCTGTTTCTATGTATTTTATTTCCAGTTCTTATCAACCGCTTCTACATCTGTGCCAGATACTCCTTGTATCCCACACGCTCCAACTTTTCTGCCTTTTTTACTACATCATTTTTCAGAGCTTCGGAATAATCCTTTACTTTCTGCAGCAGTTCTTCATCAGAAACAGCCAGAATCTTTGCTGCCAGAATTCCTGCATTGGCGCCTCCATTGATTGCTACCGTTGCTACCGGAATACCAGACGGCATCTGTACAATGGAATACAGGGAATCTACACCGCCCAGATCAGAGGTCTTCATGGGAATTCCAATGACCGGCATAGAGAACAGAGCTGCGCACATGCCTGGAAGGTGAGCTGCCTTTCCTGCTCCTGCAATGATCACACGAATTCCTCTTTCTTCTGCAGATTTTGCCCACTGGAAGAAAATATCCGGCTCTCTGTGAGCGGAGATAATCGTCATTTCATAATCAATTCCAAGCTTATCAAGGATCTCAGCAGCCTTTGCCATAACCGGCATATCTGAGTCGCTTCCCATTACAATTCCTACTTTCGCCATTGTTAGTTCTCCTTTTATCTTCATTAGAAATTCTTATAAATAGCATCTTTATATAAACCTGTTCTTATCAGTATGATACTAGATTTTTTTACTAACGTCAATAGAAATCTGTACAGGATCCAAAAGACAGCCCGACTTCTGTCTCCCCTATGGATTCAGAAACCCGACTGCCCTGAAAAGTCCGGCTTTTTTTATGATTTTTTGTCTTTTTATCTGTTAAAGTAATCATTATTTTCTAATGTAAAGAGTTCCTTCCATAATTCTTCTCGCTGTTCTCTGAACACCTACGCTGGGCAGAGTAAGAACTCCGTCCTCCTCTTTTACCTCCGGCACCATAGTCATAATACCGCTGGGATGTCCAATCCGCACATGGTTCACCGGTTCCATGGAATGCATCATCTGCTGTACCACAGAACCCTTCAGTGCAGCCGCTACACTGATAGCGCTGGCCGATGTCAGCGGACATGCCAATATCCCTGGCGCGTACAAGAACCATGGGATTGGATACGTCAAGAATTGTTGTCTCCAGCTTTCCAAAACCGGGAATATCAAGAACATCCAGGCACCTTCCTGTGGGAAGAAGACAGCCTGTCTTTGCGCCTGCAGGATTTAAAAATTTCACATTCAGCTCCGCAGCCGTTCCGTCCACACCGGCAATGGCGCAGCTTCCCTCCTGAGCAAAGGTTTTTGTTTCCGGATCAATAGGAACTGTCACATCAATATATTTTCCTGTGTTGCGATTTAACATATGAACGCAGGTCACCGGCTCCACAACATCCACCATTCCCTCTTCTACTGCATAAGGGCCTACGGCGGCTGTCATATTTCCACAGTTGGACTTATAATCTACCTGGCTCTTCCCCACAATCACCTGACCAACCAGATACTCCACATCAATTCCCGGCTCCTGGCTTTTCCACACAATTACAATTTTATTGTTAGAGGAAACCGTTCCCCCCAGACCGTCAATCTGCTTGGGATCCGGATCCCCCATGGCCTGCAGAAAAATGCTGTCCCATTCATCTCTGTTTTCTGGCAGATCCTCTTTATGAAACATACATCCTTTGCTGGTGCCGCCTCTCATAAAGACCGTATGAAATTTCCTCATAGTCTCTCTCTTCTCCTTTCTTGCCGGATGCTTTTGTTCTGAGCTTATATTTCCAGCTCTTCTCTTTCCACATCCTTCTTTTCCGGTTTGTTCCTTTTGCCTTCCCTTTTCAGCCCCTCGATAGTTTCCAGCAGATAGTCTGTAAATTCCTCTGCCGTTGCCCCGTCTGTATCCGTAGTAATCACACATTTACGCTCTGTAATTGTACAGATATCAAGAGCCCTGTCCAGAAGCTCTTTCCGATCCCCATATCCAATATGAGCCATCAGCATTCCTGCCGCCCGAATCAGAGAACAGGGATCTGCGTAATTTCCCCGTCCATGATTGATTAAAAATGGCGCTGTTCCATGAATTGCCTCAAACATGGCGTAGTGATTTCCAATATTGGAGGAGGATGCTGTTCCCAATCCTCCCTGGTGCTCTGCCGCTACATCTGTTACAATATCTCCATAAAGATTAGGCAGGACAATCACTTCGATTCCCCTGTTGAATTCCGGATCCAGCATTTTTGCGCACATAGCATCTACCAGCCGCTCCTGAATCTCGATCTCCGGATATTCTTCTCCCACTCTCCGTACAGCTTCAATAAAGTTTCCATCCGCCAGCTTTACAATATTAGCCTTGGTTACAATCGTCACATTCTTTTTCCCATTTTTTCTCGCGTACTCAAAAGCAGCCCGGGCAATCCGCTCGCTTCCCTGTCTGGTCTGTACCTTAAAGTCAACGGCCAGATCCTCGTTTACCTGGATTCCCTTATTTCCCCAGATATATTCTCCTTCAATGTTCTCTCTGAAAAATGTCCAGTCAATATTCTTATCCGGAATCCGAATGGGACGGACTGCAGCAAACAGCTCCAGCCCCCGGCGCAGCAGACTGTTGGCTGAAACCATATTTGGCCAGGGCTCTCCTGCCCGTGGAGTGACCATTGGCCCCTTAATCAAAACATTGCATTTCTTAATGTCCTCAAACACCTCGTCCGGAAGACTTTGCAGCTTTGCTGCCCGGTTTTCAATGGTCATTCCTTCAATCTCACGAATCTCCACACGGCCCTGTTTCAACTCCGGCGCCAAAAGCTCTCTCAGAACCCGCAGTGCCTGCTTCATAATAATCGGACCAATCCCATCACCGGGAAGAACTCCAATCACGATCGTTTCCAGCCTAGAAAAATCAACAGCTTCTCTGTCCTTCTTCATTTTCTCAATCCGCTGAAATTCTGATTCAATCAGCTTTCCAAACTGTTCCTGCGCCGCCTTAATTTCCTCCATGATTCTTCTCCTTTCGTAAACAGATTCCTTCTGATTTTTATTATACTTCTCGAAAGGTTATAAGTAAAATATATGATTATGTATAGTTTCTATATAGTTTATTTTATAGTTTGACTGCACATAAAAAACACCCGCAATATTGCCACATCACTCCTCAGCAATATACGGGTGTCTTCAAAATAGCTTTGAGCCTTAAGAATACCCTTCACTCACGCTCTACGCCACTTTTTCCGTTTTCGTTTTTCTTCATACATATTTTGGTCTGCCAGATGCATCAGCACATGATAATCCCTGTCATCGTCTGGATAAAACGCATATCCCATGGAAAACTCAAGGGTAACAGGAACGTTTTCTGATTCTCCAAGAAAGCATTCTCCCCGGCGCTCCCTCAGCTTCTCAATATCCTGTTCCAAATCAATTTTCGCCGAATATCCATACAAAAACAGTATAAATTCATCTCCGCCCAGGCGCGCACTGAGCTTCCTTCCCCTTGTTCTTTCATCTAAGGCTGAAGCAATCCGTTTCAGGTAATCATCGCCAATATGGTGTCCGTAAATATCATTAACCAGCTTCAGTCCATCCGCATCCAGCATAATCATAGCGGCATGTTTCAGCTGCTCCTGACAAGTAAAGAGAGACTCCAGCCCATCGTGAAAGCCCTTCCTGTTCAAAAGACCAGTCAGGCTGTCTCTGACATTTTCCTCCTTCAGCTGGTTCATCTCCTTCCACCAGGCAGTCGCATCTGTCACGTAATACGTAACGCTTTGATCATCCTCTGTGATCTCCATGCGCAGATACATCGTTTCCCCGCTTCTGTCATACTGGAAAATAGCATTTTCAGCATCTGCCTCATGTCTGCTGATCTCCTTTAAAATACTTCTTATCCTGTCTTCCAGAGCCTTCTCCTGCCCCGTATCCTCGCTGGAAATCCCAAGAATTTCAATCAACCGCTCGCTGAAAAAAACTCTCTTATAAAAATAATTTTCCTCATAAATTCCAATGGGGAACCGCCCCTTATCAATCACGGTGGAAAATTTATCCCAGCTCAAACGTAAACTCTTCATCAGCTGATTGATCCGGGCAATCAACTCATCAAATTCCTGAATATCCGTCTGGATTGTCAGATTCTCCAGATTGCCCTCCTCAATCTTTTCCAGCTCCTGAACAACGCTGTCTATATTGTCTGACAGTCGTTTATTCACATACCAGATAATTGCTGCGATCATGGAACTTCCCACTGCAAGCACATAGATCAGCACCAACACAGAAGATACCACAAAGTTCTTCATCATATATCTGGAACGAAAGGTTCTTGCCAGAATATAATCCTCGTAGGCTCTTACATACACACAGTACTTTTTTTCCGCCAAACCTGTAGTGATACACAGACAGATTTTTCCCTGATTTTATTTTATCCAAAGCCTCACTTACATCTCTTCCAATCAGCTCGTCTGCCGTAGCTGCCACAATCGTTTCACTCTGAGCGTCAATGATAAGAAAATCTCCATAATTAACAGAAGGCATATTGGCAATCATTCCGCTGAGACTCTTTTTTTCCATTTCCTCAAAAACCCGCCTTGGTTCCATTCCAATCTGGATAATACCGCTTCCGTCCGCCATCCAGACTGCCGCATACTGCATCTGCTTTCCCTCACCCGTATTTGGCGTAATGTCCTGACACAGCTTCAGTGAAGGATCCTGGAGCATTGGCAGGAAAAATGACATCTGCTCACCGGAATCAAAGGAAAGTCCGTAATATTCTGGATGGGTTCCGCCACAAATTTTCCCTTCTCTGGAAAAGTAATGAAGCTCGTCCACATCCAACTTTTTTGCCAGTTCTCTGGTCCGCTCCAGACTGTCCTTTACTTCAGGATTGTACCGCACAAAATAAGCTGCCATATCTGCTGCTCGGATACACCTCTCAGAAAAGTCATTCTTGACTTCCTCCATATCCTTTTCATTGGTCTCAATCAACAGACCTACCTGACGAAACATTTCATTGGCAGATGCCTTCTGATTCTCGTGATGGATATACATCTGAAATCCAATATTAGCAGGGAGAATCAGAAGAATCATGCATAGAATCATGTACTTTGCCAGTCTTGGCAATGCTTCTCTGATACTGTTATTTTTCATATTGCTCTCTCCATGCCTCAAATTCATCTGCTGATATCGGTCTGGAATATACATATCCCTGTATCAAGTCGCAGTCCATCTCTCTCAGTGCATGAACCTGCTCCATATTTTCAATCCCCTCTGCCACCACATTCATGTGAAGGCTGTGAGCCAGCTGGATCACATTGCAGACAATATTTCTGGAACGCTTGCTTTCATTCAGGAAGAAGGTTCTGTCCAGCTTCAGCGTATCCACCTCCAGGGCCTTTAACAGCGACAGGGACGAATAGGCAAATCCGAAATCATCCAGAGCCACAGCTATGCCTATCCTGCGGAATCCGTCCAGTACCTGCTTTACAAATTCAAACTGATGCGATTCCAACAGCGCTGTCTCTGTCAGTTCAATTTCCAGAACTCCATCGGGAATCTGATAGCGCTCTTTGATTTCCTGATACTGTTTCCAGACATCACTGCCTGCATTCCTGATATGGAACCGGGAAAGGTTCACCGAAATATGGGTAACGGTTTTTCCCTGGCTGATCCAGGACTGTATCAGCCTGCAGATCTCTTCAAAAATATAAAGATCCAAACTGCAGATTTTTCCATTTCTCTCCAGAACGGGAATAAAATCAGAAGGATAAATCATGCCTTCCCTGGGATGAATCCACCGAACCAGCGCCTCTGCCTCACAGCATTTCTCCTTACCGGCAGATACCTTGGGCTGGAGATATGCATAGAAGTCATGATTTCTCAGAGATTCGTCAAACAGAGCGTTCAAATGGTTTTCTCTGCTGATCTGTTCCGCAATCGCTCCCTGATAAAAGCTGCAGATATGCTTTTCTTCCCCCAGTCTGCTGGCATGCATTGCCTTATTCATGGCCTGACTGATCTCGTTATCATCCTCCATCCTGTAGGCTCCTACAGAAAATTCCAGGCTGTATTTTCCAAAGCGGTTTCGTATTCTGTTATTGATGTCCGCTTCCACTCTGCGAATCCGCTCCTCAATTTCACAATCCGTCGCTTCATCCAGCAGCAAAAAGAAATGATCCATGCTGCTTCGCGCTGCCAGTTCCTGAGGCTTCACCATTTTCTGGAGTTCCTTATAAATAAAAATCAGCGTTTTATTTCCGTCCTCCTCGCCCCAGCTTTCGTTAATATACCGGAAATTCTTCACATTCAGATAAACCACAGAATAAGCGCTCTCTTTTTCCTTTTCCAGAAGCTCCCCTGCTGCTCTTAAAAAGCCTTCCCGGTTAAAACCGTCTGTCAGAGAATCCGTATGCAGCATCCGCTCGCTGATTCTGTTGGCCCGGATCTGGCTGTAAATAACAATTCCAAATACCACTGACAGAATCAATGCAAACAGAAAATATAATTTCACCTCTGTCTGCACCTGATTCATCAGAAAATCCGACGGAATCATGGCAACCTGTGTCCATCCTGATTCCCCCAGACGGCATACAGCTACATGAATGCGACTTCCCGAAGGCAGCTTCTCTTCATAAACCGTCTGACTGCATGTCCCCCTGTTTTTCAGCTGTTCCAGCACATAGGAGATTTCCTCGTCTTTAGAAGAAACACCGGAGCCTGCATTAAGGGTAATGACCTCCTGATTTTTTTCATTCATCAGGATGCTGACTGCATACTCCTGATAATCTGCCAGATTAGAAAGTGTCTTCAGCTCCTCATAGTACTGGCTCCCCACAACAACACGCCTGCTCCCTGACTCTCCCGGAATTGGCGCAGAAAACAAAATCCGATCATTTTTTATATAAGATATCTCAGGATTTTTCCAAATCTGCGGATTTTCCTCCATCCACTGTTCAAAAGCAGCCGTCTCTCCTGATTCCGGAAAGGTAGTTCCATCCTCATAAAGAATCACCACATCTGCCAGCTGAAAGGCATTCTGCTTTCTGTCCAGCAGCTCCTCTGTCAGCAAAAATTCCGGCATCCGGCTGAGAGCATCCGCAAATTCCGTTACGAACTCCCTTCCAAATCTCAGACGCTCCAGAATATGCGCGGACAACTGTTCATTGCTTTCCCTGATATATTCTTTTCCGATGCGGCTGACCTTTCTTTCAAACAACACGGTATTTCCTACAAATCCAAAAAGAAGCAGCACTGCACAAACCGCCATCCACAGAACAAATACAACCCTTATTTTTTTTTCCTTCTGTACTCTACTCATCATTTCCCCTGTTAAAAGCAGACTCAAACAGCTTCGGCCACTTACTCGCCTAATTCCTTATTTAATGCTTCCGTTCCCTCAACTGCAAATTTTCCATTCCGAATTACTGCCAGCGTCTTCCCATCTCTGCAGACAGCAGTGATATCTCCCAGCTCAGAATAGGGAATCGTAATATCCGTATGGCATCCATAATATGCCTTGGAGGGATCCTCTTTTCGCATCAGCGATACCTCATTATCCCGCGCAATGATTTCCTTTCCGTCTGGATTGTACACAGCCGAATCCTCGCTCCAGCTGTAACAGGTATCTCCCACTGCAAAGTGGGGGCCCATTTTCTCTGCAATCAGAATCGGAAGCTTTTCCACAATTCCGAACCGTCTGGCCATAGCATAAGCTGCCGTATTCGTTCCAATGGCAAATTCGCCCATTGCCAGAGTGTCATGATTCTTCATAATCTGCTGGCGAATCAGATCCTTTCCTTCCTGGGGATTTTCAAAATTGTCACAGGAATATTCGGTAATTTTTCCTTCTTCAAATCGCATTCTGAGATTCTTAAACTGGAATTCTCCAATATATACATTTTCCACATGAAGAAGTCCCTCTGTTCCTGCCAGAACCGGAGAAGTAAATACTTCCCCTACCGGAATATTCACATCAGCCACACAGTTTTCAAAATTCGTCTGTTTCTGAGGCTCCGTCAGAAGATGAAGAGAAATTTTCAGGTTTGTTTCATTTGCTCCCCTTCCGCTAACGGTCACATACTCCGCCTGATCCAAAACATCGATCAGCTTCTGCTGTACATCCTTATACCATTCATAATCCAGAGTATTGATTCGGATCGTTTCAGAAAAGATCTCCTGGAAATCCTCTCCAATCGCCGGAACAGGAAAGGCAATAATCGTAAAGCTGGTCTCATCTCCAGGAATATACTGATTTACAATGGGCATGGACTCATTGGAATAGGCAATGGTCAGCTCCTGCTGCTTTTCACTTAAAACATAGGCAGCCTCCTTATTCACCGGCTGAAAGCCCTCCTCTCCGAAGGTTTCCACCACAGCTGGGCCTGCATACCAGGATGCCTCTTTTTTATATGTCTCGTAGGCAGTCCTCAGCACAGCCAACTTTCTCTCCTTAAATGCCTTATCAAAAAAGATAGCCTGATCATATCGGTGATCGTAATCAAACTGGCTGTTGGGAGAGGTACCGTGATAACCGATTCTCCGTCCCGGGGTCTTTGTCACCAGCCATACAGGCGCTCTGTAAATCACCGGCTTTAATCCCATAGCCTCAAACTGCAGGATCGCAGCCCGAATCATCCGTTCAAAGCCCAGCTCATAGCGAATTCCCACCGTCTTTTTGGAAGAAAGCTCCCTTCCGGTCACCTCAAAGCCCTTCCGGTATCCTTCTGTATAAGCATAAGCCATCTGATCAATAGTCTCCTGAGGAAGACTATTTAAAAATTCTGCTACCTGAAGCTCAGTTTCTGAAATGTATTCTCCAAAGCTGTACAGATACCGCAGATCCGACAGATCGCTGTCCATAATCCGATCCCTTGCAAAGGTCAGCTCCGGATCCAGCTGCTCTCTGATACGGTAGGTAAGGGTTACGTCTGTATAATCGCTGAAGAACCAGTACAGAACATCCTTCACATTCCGGATATCCGGAAGCCCTGAAGGATTATGCCCTGCTGCATCGGCAAATTCCCCGTAAAGCTCCAGCAGGGTTTCAAACAGAATGGTAATATCTGTCAGTCTGCACTCATAGGCAAACACAATCGCACCTCTAAACTGCGCATAAAATGCAGACAAAAGAGGCCCCCAGTCTTCTCCCAGCTTTTCTGCCGCATACTCCGGATTGCCGTAGCTTTCCCCGTAATGCTCCGGAAGAATATCCCGGTACAGACTGTCGTTCAACTCCTTTAATTCCTCCAGAGACAGACTCTCCAGCTCATCCCTCAGCTGTCTTCTTGCCAGTTCCTCAATCTGCCCTGCAAAACGGCTCATCTCTGTAAAATAACTGCGAAACGGCTCCGGAATTCTGTTTTCTCCAGGAATCTCCTGAATCCGGTCAGATGCCAAATCATACCGCTCCGTAATCTGCGTATTCTCCTCATTCCATAATTCCTGATAATTCATTCTGTCTTCCTTTCCTGGGAGCACCAGGGCTCCTCATCCCTGCATTCCCATTTCTTTCTGCCTGTCAAAGCTTTTTAACGCTCTATGATTCTTCTGTCATCAGCCTGCAATTCCTGCAATCACCAGCACAATCCAGACAATCAGCAAAACTCCGCTGACTCCCAGACCAATTTTAGCAAAAAGATAATTTTTTTCTCTCTCCATAAAGGAGATCAGCCCATAAAAGCCTCCTATAAAGGAAAAAATCAAACTGCTCAGTCCCCAGGCCGCCACATTTAATCCACCATTTCCCTGGTGAGACACGCTGAGTCCCAGGCTGAAGCCGCAGCAGATAAGAGCTGCCGCAGCAAAGCCCACACTAATAAAGCTTTTTCTGGAAAAGGGCTTTTTTATATAGGAAATCTTTTTCTTAACCTTTGGCAACTTTTTTCCTCCTTATGCGCACCTTCTGAATCATGCGGTTTACAAGATATCCCAGACTGCCTCCCAGAGTGTTCAGCAGCAGATCATCTACATCAAAGCTGCCCACTCTCAGAACCAGCTGAAGGGTTTCCACACTAAGACTCAGAAGAAAGCCTAACAGCACGGTATTATACCATTTGCGGGATCTCCGGCTGACAATCGGAAGAAAAAAACCGCAGGGCATAAATGCAATCACATTTCCAAACACATTCAGCAGAAAGGCCTCCATTCCCAACTGCTTTCTGTAAACGTAAAATCTTCGAATCTCTTTAAACAGCTCCAGATTATAGGCATAATCCCTCTGAGAGGCATCACGGCCCAAAGACTCTGAAAATATTAAAAAGTAAACCAGAAGCGCCAGATAGGCAATAAACAGCACCCATCCCAGCTTCTGATTCCTGGTTGTATTCCTTATCATAAAAATCCTCAGCAATCTATCTCTACCCGCCTGAGCGGAATTATTTTCTCATTCAAATTTCTATTATTTATTCCCTTTTTGGAAAAACAGCAGTTTCTGTCCTTTGCAAAACAGAAACTGCTTTTTCTTAAAACGTAATATCGCCTTTGCGTTTCAGTAAAAGTCCGCCGCAGATAATCGAACCGATTCCTACTGTCAGACCGGTAATCAGCACCACGATTCCAATAACAATGCTGAATGCGCCTGTGCGCTGCATGGTTTTATAAACCTTTTCCATCCTGATTCTCCTCACTTAGCCTGCCAAAAAGCGATTTAATTCTCAGCGCCATACTGCTCGTAGTAAGCGTCGATTGCCTCCTTCAGCTTATCATCAATAATAACTCTTCCCTTATAAGGACGGTTATAGAGATGCTCTACCACCTCACCCATGGTTACAATGGCAGTTGTCTTAAATCCGTATTTTTCTTCGATTTCCTTTAATGCAGATTTGGTTCCCTTGCCCCGCTCCATACGATCAACAGAAACAACCAGTCCCATTACGTCAACATCGCCCTGGGCTTTGATAATCGGCAGAGTCTCCTCAATGGAGGTTCCTGCTGTAGTTACATCCTCAATAATTACGACTTTATCTTTATCCTGAATGGGGCTGCCCAGAAGGATTCCCTTATCGCCGTGATCCTTTACCTCTTTCCGGTTGGAGCAGTACTTAATATCAGCATCGTAAAATTCACTGATTGCCATAGTGGTTGCTACTGTCAGGGGAATTCCCTTGTAGGCCGGTCCAAACAGAACGTCAAAATCCATACCGAAGGTATTCTGGATAGCCTTTGCGTAATATTCGCCAAGACGGCGCAGCTGGGTTCCTGTGCGGTAAAATCCGGTATTTACGAAAAACGGTGTCTTTCTTCCGCTTTTGGTTACAAAATCACCAAATTTCAGAACCTCACAGTCAATCATAAATTCAATAAATTCTTTCTTATATGCTTCCATAATCTTCTCCTTTTATTTTAGTAACAGTTCAGCCATGCGAAGCTTCAAACAGAAAACACTGTTACTTATTTTACGCAGCCAATCAGCTGATTCACATCATCGATCTGATATTTCTTCATGTAATTTTCAATGCCCTCTGCAATCTCTACTGTCGCATAGGGATTGTAGAAATTGGCAGTTCCCACAGAAACAGCCGTAGCGCCTGCCATAAGAAATTCCAGAGCGTCTTCTGCTGTCGCGATTCCTCCCATTCCGATAATCGGAAGCTTCACTGCATTGGCTACCTGGTATACCATACGCACTGCCACCGGCTTCACGGCAGGACCGGACATACCTCCGGTCTTATTGGCTATAGCAAAGGTTCTCCGGTTAATATCAATCTTCATGCCTGTCAGAGTATTGATCAGAGAGAGCACATCTGCGCCGCCGGCCTCAGCCGCCTTTGCCATCACCGTAATATCTGTCACATTGGGACTCAGCTTCATAATCACCGGCTGCTTTGCGTGACGCTTTACCTCTCTGGTAATGGCCTCTACAGCCTTCGGATCCTGACCAAAGGCAATGCCGCCCTCTTTTACATTGGGACAGGAGATATTGATTTCCAGCATATCCACTGGCTCATTTCCCAGGCGCTCCACAACCTCAATATAGTCCTCTGTGGTTTTTCCGCAGACATTGACAATGATCTTGGTATCATACTGCTTCAAAAAAGGAATATCCCGTTTTACAAATACATCAATTCCCGGATTCTGAAGCCCGATAGCATTCAGCATTCCGCCATGTACCTCTGCAATTCTGGGTGTTGGATTGCCCGGCCAGGGCACATTGGCTACTCCCTTGGTTACCACTGCGCCAAGGCGGTTTAAATCTACAAACTCGCTGTACTCTGCGCCGCTTCCAAAGGTTCCGGAAGCTGTCATAACCGGATTTTTCAGTTCCACACCGGCAAGAGTTACCTTTGTGTTCATTACAGTTCCACCTCCTGTGCCAGGAATACGGGACCATCCTTGCAGATCCGTTTGTTGTGTACATGGGAATGTTCATCTACCTCTTTGGACTGACATACACAGGCCAGACATGCGCCGATTCCGCAGGCCATCTTCTCTTCCAGAGAAAGCCAGCATTCAATCTCATGCTCTTCTGCATAAGCCTTCAGTGCACGCAGCATGGGGGTCGGTCCGCAGGCAAAGATCACATCTGCCTTCAGGCCATTTTCCCGAATAGCATCCAGCACATTTCCCTTTGTTCCGGCGCTGCCGTCCTCTGTTACCACATAGACATCGCTGAATTTTTCAAATTCGTCATTTAAAAACAGAACATCGCGATAGCCTAAAACTGCCTGCTTCTCGCAGTCCAGCTGCCTTGCCAGCTCCAGCATGGGAGGAATTCCGATACCTCCGCCAATGAGAAATACTTTCTTGCCGGCAGCCCGCTCCAGCGGGAAGCCATTGCCCAGAGGGCCCATAATTTCAATATCATCCCCAGCCTGATATCCGGAAAACTGGCTGGTTCCTGCACCAACTACCCGGTATACGATCCGGAGCTGGCCCTTTTCTTTATCAACCTGACAAAGGCTGATAGGACGGGGAAGCAGCTTTCCCGTATCCTTTGTATAGACAGAAATAAACTGTCCCGGAACAGCTGCTCCGGCAATCTCATCTGCCTGAATCCACATACTGAAGATATCGTCTGTCAGAGCCTGCTGACTGACTACCTTCGCTGTCATTTTTACTTTTCCCATGAATCTGCCTCTCTCCCTTACAGAACGCTGTTAATATCTGCAACCATATCCAGCACAGCCTGTCTGGAAGCCTCTGCAAAGTGCTCAGCTCCAAAGCGGGCGTACTTCTCCTGCTTGTATGCTGCAATAATGCCGCGGGAAGAGTTTACAATTGCACCCAGTCCATCCTCATTGAAGCAGGGCTTCAGATCCTTTGCAGTACCGCCCTGAGCGCCGTATCCCGGAACCAGGAAATAGGTATTCGGCATCAGCTTTCTTAAAATAGCGCTCATCTCCGGATAAGTTGCTCCCACTACAGCGCCTACATTGCTGTATGCACCATCCATGCAGTCAGCTCCCCACTCTACCACCTTATCAGCTACCAGCTCATAAACCGGGCGGCCGTCAACCAGCTTATCCTGGAACTCTCCGCTGGAAGGATTGGAAGTCTTTACCAGTACAAACAGACCCTTATCCTCTGCCTTGCACACATCCACAAAGGGCTTTACGCCATCGGTTCCCAGATAGGGATTTACCGTCAGGAATTCTGTATTAAAGGCCGTGCACACGCTGTTTCCAACCTTTACCTTGCCCAGGTGAGCTGTTGCATAGGCTGCAGAGGTAGAACCGATATCGCCTCTCTTTGCATCACCGATAACAAGAAGTCCCTTATCCTGGCAATAGCGAACGGTTTTCTCATATACCTTCAATCCTTCAATACCGAACTGCTCATACATGGCAATCTGCGGCTTTACAGAAGGAATCAGATCAAAAGTGTGATCCACAATCTCCTTATTGAAATTCCAGATCGCATCTGCCGCTCCCTCCAGAGTCTCACCGAAGTCTCCGAAAGACTTTTTCAGAATATGCTCCGGAATATAATTTAACATCGGATCCAGTCCTACGCAAATCGGTGCCTTGGTTTTCTGAATTTTCTCAATCAACTGCTGAATCATCATATCCTCCTCATGTGTTCACATATATTCGCTTACTGCGCCCTGTCCCTGAATTATATATTGTAAGAAACCCTCCAAGGGGGCACTTCTGACACTGCCGCCAAAGCAGACACTGCAGAGCCTTTCTTCAGACCGCAGATATGCATCTTACCTGTCATTTTATCATATCCGCGAACGGCTTTCAAGCTGTTCACACCGGAATTTCAAAGGCTTCGTCAAATCAGGTTCCTATTTACTTACAAGCCAGTAAACAGGAACTAAATCAGCCCCACTGCCAGAGGAACAGCAATCACTGTCAAAATTCCAGCTACTGCGATGGAAAGGCTACTCATGGCGCCTTCCACTTCTCCCAGCTCCAGCGCCTTTGCTGTTCCAATGGCATGGGCTGAGGTTCCCAGGGCCAGTCCCTTTGCCATAGGATCCTGAATGCCCAAAATACGAAAAACCGTTTCTCCGATAATATTTCCAAAAATTCCGGTAGCAATAATACACACAACGGTAACCGTTACCATTCCTCCTACTTCCTCACTGATTCCCATTCCGATTGCCGTAGTAATCGATTTTGGAAGCAGACTTGCATAGGTTCCATGATCCAGACGAAATACAAGACTCATCGCAAAAATACTGGCTGCACTGGTAAATACACCAGAAATAATTGCTGTCAGAATTGCCGCAAAATGCTTTTTCAGAAGCTCCAGCTGCTTATACAGAGGAATTGCCAGACAGACCGTGGCCGGAGTCAGGAGATAGCTGATGACACTGGCGCTGCTGTTGTAGGTTTTATAATCAATTCCAAAAACGGTCAGAAATCCAATCACAAGGACCACAGAAACAAGAAGCGGATTTAAAATTGCCCACCCCAGCTTTTTCTTCAGCCACACGCCGCAGAGATAAGCCAGTATGCTGATTACGAATCCAAGATATAAAGACTGCTGCAAAAATGTCATTTCTTTTCTCCTCCTTTTTCTTCCTCCGTTTTTTTGCCTGACAGAATCCGCTCTGCCACCATTCCGGTCACTGCCATAACGATCACCGTAGATGCCAGACTGATTACAAACAGAGGAATCAGATTTTCCTTCATATCTGCATAGCTTTCCATCAGTCCCACACAGGCGGGAATAAACATAATTGGCATGGTATCCAGAAGAAAATTTCCCGTAGCCTCCACATCCTCCAGCTTCAAAATACCTCTGCAGAGCAGAAACAGAAGCAGAAAAAGACCGTACACGCCTGCCGGAACAGGAAGCGGCAAAATACCATTCAGCACTTCTCCCGCCAGAGTTATTCCAAAAATAATCAGGCATTCTTTTACGTATTTCATTGACGTTGCTCCTCCTTATTCAGAACTCTTCTTTTGTATAACGTAACTATTCAGAACCGCTTTGCCGGACAAGAAGATGCCCCGTCCTGAATAAGTTCCTGTATAACAAAGATACAGTCACGTATTTTAGCACTGCAATGTGAAAATAACAATCCTATTTCTTGTATTCTTTATGTTTTTTCTGTATACTGGAATCACTTTGACTGACCAGAAAGGAGCCATTTCCCTATGACATATGTTTCCCGATTTTCCCCTGATTTTTCCACTTTGCAAAAAAAGCTTCCGCTTACAGACATCCAGACAAAAGAAACAAAAAATCTGGTCCTGAACTGCTGCCTCCATGACTCTATCCGCCTTTCCTATCCGGCAGAGCCTCAGGAAAATGCCTGCCACTACCTTCTGTATTCCAGCGAAGGCACCCTCTGCGCAGCTCTGGCTATGGTCCCCTGCGGTGAGACAGTTGTGGAATGCACAGCCTTTACCCTGCCCGCCTTTCGCCGGAAAGGATGCTTTGATGCTTTGCTCAGCCGCGCTCTTGAGGATTTTGAGGAGTATGATATTCTCTTTCCCGTATCCGGAGCCTGTCCGGATACCCTGAATACACTGGAGGCTCTGGGCGCTCAGCTGGATACCACAGAATACCAGATGGAATGGACTCCTCAGACAACAGACAGCACGCAAAATCAGATGCAGCTTCCGTATTCTCAGGAAAAAGCCAACCAGTCAGATACCTTTCTTAACAGTTCGCCCTCCCCTGATGACAGCGAAACCTTATGCTGGAGTTTTCATACCGGTATTTCTGAAAGCCCTTCCTCTGACTGTCCTGTGGGAACCTTTCTTACTACCTGGACCGGGAACGACTGCGTCTGTCTTCACCAGGTAGAGATACTTCCGGCCTTTCGCGGCCAGGGCCTGGGCACTGCCATGATCCGGCTTTTCCTGGATATGGCTGCACAAAAAAATATTTCCCGGGTAATCCTTCAGGTTTCCGCTGACAACCATGCCGCCCTGGCCCTGTACAAAAAAACAGGGTTCCGCATTACGGAAGCCCTGTCATTTTACTTTTACTGATTTATGCAGTTTTGCACCTTCCATGGGAAGCCTATGGTTCCTGAGTGGACTTACAGCTCCAGAACCTTCTTTGCTGCCTCGTCCATCCAGCTTTCCTCCAGGTACTCTACCAGACCCTCGTCCACATGCTTTGCAATCACAGGGTCAATGGGAAGCTTGGCCAGAACCGGAAGCTCATGCTCCTTCGCAATCTCATCAATATGGCTCTCTCCGAATACAGAAATCTTCTTTCCGCAGTCCGGGCACTCCAGATAGCTCATATTTTCTACCAGTCCCAGAATCGGAATGTTCATTTTCTTTGCCATGTTCACAGCCTTTGCAACGATCATGGAAACCAGCTCCTGCGGAGAGGTTACAATCAGAATGCCGTCAACCGGAAGAGACTGGAATACCGTTAAGGGAACGTCACCGGTTCCCGGCGGCATATCTACAAACATATAATCCACATTCTCCCAGAGTGCCTCCTGCCAGAACTGCTTTACTGCGCCTGCAATAACCGGACCTCTCCAGATAACCGGATCTGTATCGTGATCCAGAAGCAGGTTGGCTGACATGATCTCAATGCCTGTCGCTGTGGTTGCCGGAACCATCAGACCATCCGGATTTACGGAAACTCCGTCAACACCCAGGCCAAACGCCTTCGGAATAGACGGTCCTGTAATATCAGCATCCAGAATCGCTGTATGCTTTCCCATGCTGTTCATTTTTACTGCCATCAGCGCAGTTACCAGAGATTTTCCTACTCCGCCTTTTCCGCTGACAACTCCAATTACTTTTTTGACACTGCTGGCCGGATTTAACGGCTCTAAAAAGCTGGTCTGCTCTGCAGTGCGGCTGCTGCAGTTCTCCCCGCAGGAGCTGCAGTTATGGGTACAATTTTTGCTCATGTAAATACCTCCTAGGTTCTGCCGTCCGCAGTTTGCCCCGGACAGCCCTAAAGGATAGAATACCACAGATTCACAAAAAGGGAAAGCCTAAAACTGCCCTGCCCGCTCAGATTTCCCGTTTTACGGGAAAACCAGAAAAATCCACAGCAAATCTGCTCTTTTCATGTAGCGTAAAAAGGTGTTAAAAATTCTCTAAAATTTAATGATTTGTTCCTTGTCTGAACACAGATATCTGCTATAATGAAGATAGAAAAGCCAAAGAATTTTATTTCTGTGCAAAAATTTTGTGAGGTATTACTGATGAATTTCAATATGAATCCCAACAGCGAGCTGGTTCAATCTGCTGTCAATGTCCCCAACCTTGTTCCTGTTCCCGACGCCCTGATCAGTCAGGCCAGAGAATTTCAAATGGCTATGATGATGTACACCTGCGCTATCCGGGAGGTAAAAACCAAGCTGGAGGTTCTCAACGACGAGCTTTCCGTCCGCAACCAGCGCAACCCCATTGAAGTAATCAAATCCAGGGTGAAAAAGCCTTTAAGTATTGTAGAAAAGCTTCAGCGCCGCAATCTCCCTGTGTCTCTGGAATCCATGATGCAGAATCTGGACGACATTGCGGGAATCCGCGTAGTCTGCTCCTTTGTTGATGATATTTATGCCGTTGCCAATATGCTGGTCAGCCAGGATGATATTACGGTTATTACCATCAAGGATTACATCAAGCATCCCAAGCCCAATGGCTATCGCAGCTATCACCTGATTATTGAGATTCCTGTTTTCTTTTCAGAAGAAAAAAAGAATCTGCGGGTGGAGGTTCAGATCCGCACCATTGCCATGGATTTCTGGGCCAGCCTGGATCACCAGCTGAAGTACAAAAAAGATATTGGTGATGTGTCCGATCAGATCAGTGAGGAGCTTCGCCAGTGTGCGGAAACCATCGCCGCCACAGATCAGCGGATGTTAAACATTCGCCGCAGCATTGAATCCCAGGGCGCATTCTCTGACAAGTACGGAAAAGCCCTGTCCCCCATCCTGGAGACTTGACGCATCTTCACAGACTCTGACAGGAACGCCTCGAATAAAACTCTATAATATGAAAAATTATGAAAAATCAGGAGGGAGACTCTTTTAAGGAGTCCCTCTCCTGATTTTTCTTCCTCCGGACATTTTCAGAGTCCGGAATACGCCGGCCGCCTCCAGCGTTTTTCCGATGGTGTAAAACAGCATGGAATTCACCGGCCACATGACCAAGTTTTTAAATATCCGCATTGGCAAAAGTGCCAGAAATCCTTTTCCGTAAAGCATACTGAGCCACAGGGTTCCCAAAAGAACATTGCACACCAGGCTTACTGTAAATTCTGCTGCCAGAACTCTGGGCAGAGCTATGGGCTTTTTATAAAAAAAGCAGCCATAAAGTACACCGCCAATCATAGCTCCAATGGTAAATCCCGGAAAAAATGCTCCTGTCGGCTTAATTAAAAACTTCAGCACATCCAATGCCCCGCCAAAAAATCCTCCGACAACGGGTCCAAACAGGTAATACACAAACTGATTGCATATGGTGGAAAACCCGATTTTAATGTAGTCCCCGATTGCAATGGTAAAATACCCCAGTACCACAGAAATCGCCCCGAACATGGCTGCGGTGGTGATGGTTCTGACCTGGTGAAATTCATTCCAGGAATCGGTGAACAAAGTTGCTAATTTCTTCATAAAAATTACCTCCTTTGCAGACCTCTCAAACTACAAAGGAGACATATGAGAAGCTTTTTTCTGCACGCTTCTCCGCCCTCTTCGCAGCGGGATGCGGCTTGTGTACCGCAAGAAGAAACTTCTCCTTTTCGTCCTGCCGGCAACTCCCTGTCCGGCTGGCACTTAACGCACACAGACCTACTCTGCTTTTCTTATTATATTTTTGCTGCATTTCCTGCAACGCCCTCATCATATACCGACAGACGCGCCTTGTCAAGTTTTTATTTTCTTCATCACATGAATGTAATAGGGCACCAGCGGAATCAGCGCCGCCATCCAGGCAGCCGGATCTGAGGCACAGGTAGCCATATAGCCCAGTTCCAGACGAACCGTTATCATAACTACCAAAGCTCTGGCCACCAGTTCAAATACCCCGCCCATCATAGGCACAAGGCCATATCCCAGTCCCTGCAGGGCATTCCGGTACAGGAAAATGCTTCCCAGGAAAGGATAACACCATGCCACAGCTGTGAAATAATCCTTTGCGGCCTGAACCACCTCAGTCTGAGCCGGATCCACAAAAATATGTATCATGGGTCCGCCTGCTATCTGAATAAAAGTAAACATGACCACGCTCCAGATCAGAATCATAATCTGGGTGCTGCGGACTCCCTGACGAATCCGCTCCATGTTTCCAGCTCCTCTATTCTGCCCCACATAGGTAGCAATGGTGGCCCCAAAGGATACAAACACAGAAGCAACCAGATTCTGAATTTTTCCGGCTGCAGAAAAGCCTGCGATGTACACAGCACCGAAAATATTGACAGCCCCCTGAACAATGATGGTTCCGATTGCCGTAATGGAAAACTGCAAGCCCATAGGAATTCCGATAGCCAGAAGTCTTCCCATAACCGGAAAATTCTTCCGAAAATCCTCTTTTGATAATTTTAAAAGCTCAAATCTCCGAATCATGTAAATCAGACAGAGGAGAGCAGAAATTCCCTGCGAAATCACGGTTGCCCATGCACAGCCGTCCACGCCCATGTGCAGGCGGACAATAAAGAAAATATCCAGCACCACATTAATGAATGCAGAAACAATCAGAAAATACAGAGGAGAACGGCTGTCACCCAACGCCCTCAGAACTGCAGCAAAAGCATTGTAAGCTCCTGTCACAAACAGACCTGCATAAATGATCCGCATATAAGCCGCCGTATCTCCAATAATATCTGCCGGTGTATTGATCAGTCTCAGAATGGGAACATTCAGCACCAGCAGTCCCCCTGTCATCACCACCACAAAGCCAAAGCACAGTAAAATAGACATGGCGATATAATGGCGCATCTTCCGGTAATCCTTTGCCCCAAAGCTCTGAGCCACCATAATAGCAAAGCCGCTGGTAATGCCGTTAAGCCAGCCGATGACCAGAAAAATCAGAGAGGCGGTGCTTCCAATAGCCGCCAGGGCATTGACGCCGATATAACGGCCAGCCACTATCGAATCAACCAGATTGTAAAACTGCTGAAAAATATTGCCCAGATAGGTAGGAATCATAAACGACAATATCAGCCGCACCGGACTTCCCTTTGTCATATCATTTGTCATAACAGTCTCTTTCCTCCATGAAATCATTTTCTTCCTTCTACTGCCAAGTATTTCTATAACGCGAAAAAAACTTCAAAAAGTTTATCACAGAAAAAAAGAGGAGGCAACTGTCATTTTTCCGGTTTTCTCCCTACATTTCCATTAGAAAACTGCCGTTTTTCTTAAGCCAGTCCCGATATTTTCTGTAATCCGGCATCTCCGCCTCCACAATTCTCCAGAATGCAGCAGAATGATTCATTTCTCTCCGGTGAGCCAGTTCGTGAATTACCACATAATCCAGAACCTCCCTGGGGGCCAGCACCAGCCTCCAGTTAAAATTCAAATTTCCTGCAGTGCTGCAGCTGCCCCACCTTGTTTTCTGATCACGTATGGTAATTCTTTTGTAGGAAACCTGCATCCGCTCTGCATACAGGGCTGTCCGTTCCCCTAACAAAATTCCGGCTTTCTGCCGAAGGCTTTCGCGCTCCTTCTCGGTCAGTTTTTTTCCAGAAAATTTTTTCCGATTAACAGCAATCTCTTCCTGCTTTGTCCGAATCCAGTGTTCTTTTTCTCGTACAAAGTTATCAATTTTTCTGAAACTGCATCGCTTTGGCGCCCGGACAGTCACAGTTCCATCTGTTTCCACCTGAATTACAACCGTTTTTCTTTCCGACCGCAGAATCTGATAGTCCATATTTACTCCTTTTTCTTCCTTTTTTTAATAGAATTCTTCTAAAATTTCTATATTTTTTTAATTTTCCTGTTTTTTAGTTTATTTAGTACAATTGTAGCATAAAACTCCAGTCTTTTTATTGCAAAATTTTTTTTAGTTTTTCTGAAAATTGTTCTTGTTGCGCTTTTTTTGTTTTCCTATATAATATTATATCAGAAAAAA
>ERZ781274.335-NODE-335-length-20418-cov-3.495899_pt1 | contig 20418 bp, 19 predicted proteins | sample MGYA00375852_ERZ781274 | MGnify/ENA primary metagenome ERZ781274 (study PRJEB29790, sample SAMN03653692) | human gut metagenome | host: Homo sapiens | place: USA: Dallas, Texas | collected 2013-07-09 | study: EMG produced TPA metagenomics assembly of the Gut...
CTCATCAGTGATGACTGCTAAGAGGTCCTCGTGAGTCTCCTCATCCTCGTAGTATTTACGATAGACTGCCAGTGCCTCATCCAAGCTTTCTGTCTCCTCCTCCATGGTCTCTGCCACAAAAAAAAGCATCTTGTCCGACAAATACTTGTAAAAGACCATGCCCAAGAGATATGACTTATAGTCGTTAGCATCCATCTTAGAGCGGAGCACATCCGCTGAGTTCCACAGGGCTTGGTAAAGCGACTGGGAGGTTTGTGTTGTTTCTGACATAATGTTTCTTTCTTTGTATTTTTGAATGTTATCCTATTAGTTCTAATAGCCTATCACGTTTGTTTCCACTTCCTTGATGACCTCATCTGAAATCTCAGAAAGAGGAAGTTGGTAAATAGTATTTTGACGTGGATTGAAAATGCCTAGTTTTTCAATAGTTTGAAACTCTGGATGAATCGAACGCCTACCCATGAGATAGTAACTCAGTAGCTGCAAGGTATGGTTCTTATTAGGCTTGCTGGTGGTGACTTTAAAGTCCCAAAGGGTATCTTTGGTCAGGAAATCCCCATCACCAGTCGTTATGGTAGCTGTATAAGCCCCTTCCATGGTAAAACCATCCGCAGTCACAGGGCCAAAGGCCTTGAAGAAGCTCAAACTACGCTCAACCATGATACGAATATTCGAAATGGTAGCTTGATCTGGGACAATACTCTCCACTGGACGATAAGCCAGAGGACCAGCACGAAAGGCACTATCAAAACCTGCCAACTGACAAGCCTTAGTAATCGACAAATCATCCAGCCTCTTAACATCATCCAGAAGACCAAAAGCCTTAGACTCCATCCTCATGACTCTAGCACCAAGCAAGGAAATCTCAAAAGCCTCCTCAACGGTTGTCCCATCCATGAAACGACTAAGATAGTCCACAGCAGTCCCAACCAAACTAGCCGCAATAGACTCCTCAGGATTAAGAACTTGACCATCATCAAGCGTCGTCACTGTAAACGCCTTAACAGGCAGATAACCACCACGAGGCTGCTTAATCTGTTTAATACGTTGTGTTACTGATACCATGTTAGTCTCCTAGGTCGTAATAGTAATTTAACCAATCTTTCTCCAATCATCATCAATTTCATTCTTCGTGATAGTCCATGGTTCCTTAACGTCAAATAGCTTACTTTGATGATACCTGTCTTTAAAATCATAATAAGAAATCCAAACTTCATCAAATTCACAACCAACCTCATTGTAAGATATTCCAAAATCTAAATCATATCTTTTTAGCTCATAAGAATCTAACAAAAACGAATAAGCACCATTTTCTCCATATTGATAACTTTTTCCATTTTGTTCAAATCCACTATACTGAATCATTTTTGTAACAGGTGTTCCCTTACTATAAAGAACCAAATTCATATTTCTAATAATTTGTCTCTTTGATTTTGTATTATGAATTTCAACCCATAGTGGAACATCAAATGTCAATCCAATTCCTGAATGATGAAATCCCCAAGACTTCTGTGTTACCTTATTAAATACAGATTTAACATAAACATTGACACTTCCCCTACTAGATATGTAGTACTGAACAGCAGTTTGAAGTAAGAAGCCAATAAATGAACCAACTAATGAAAAAAGAGCCGAGTACATCACCAAAGTAACTTGAAAATTTTCAAATAAACTTGTCATTTTTATTCCTTCTAAATAAACATATCCTGCAAGAGTTTCTTTTTTAGTGTTTCGAGATGAGAAATTTTTTCTTGGTAAGAGTTGATGAGGTTATCGAGGTTTGAGAAATAGGTGCCGATGGCACGTTGTTCAACTACACTCGGAGGTAAAAAAATATTAGTCTCTAATATATTCTTATTGTATAGTCGTTTTATTGTTGTTCCCTCAATTCCAGACCATTTTATTATTCCATAATATTGCTTCAAATAAGAGTTATCTAATTGCTGATCATGCTTTAACCATACAATATTTGAATCTTGATAATAAGCATCTTCACCATTATATACAACAGTTCTGCCAATACTACCAGATGCAGATATTAGGATATCACCTATCTCAGGATAAGGATATTTTTCTTTATACTCTTTGAATTTTTCTTTTGTGATAAAAGAATCGGCAGTTCCTCCAAATGTTCCAATCTTATAGAAAGGAATATCACCATATTCGCTAGTTTCATCTTTAAAAATACGTTTATTCATAGCAACAGAGCCTAAACTACCTAATTTCTTTTCTTCCCACTCTCCTTCAAATCCTTCCAAACGTATCTCAGGAACTGTCTGTCCCACTTTGGGGAACATCTTGGAGAGCATGGTTGCCTTGAGGGATTGGTAGTTGGCAAGATTTTCCTTATAGCTAGCTAGAAGGTCATCGAGGGTACGGAAAAGGGAGCCGATGGCAGATTGTTCCGAGTAAGATGTCATGCCAATTTTCCAATTTCCATATTCTTTCCCATTAATCCCAGGTTGACCTGACCGTTGTGAAGTAATTTCAGTAAATTGCTTATACTTATCAGTAAGCGTCTGTTGAAAAACAAAATTCCCATCATATGAATCATGTAATCTTGCTCTGATCAAGAATCCAGCATAATAGACTTCACCATCTGACTCTCTGTAAAGATAGGTTTTCCCAACACTTGCACCAGTGCGTGCGAATAGGAGATCATTCTTCTGCAATTTATAGTTTTCATAGTTCTCTTCAGTAAAGTTGACATCTGGAGAACTAAGTTTATCAGTTAAAAATAATCTAGAAGAATCATCTATATCTGTGATTCTAAGATATTTATGAATACCATCGAAATCCTTTGCAGAAGCATTTAAACCATATTCAATAGAACTGGATATTTCACCAAGTATTTTATATTTCCACTTGTCATTAAAATTCATAAACCTAATTTTGGGAATTTTAAAATTATTCATTAGAATTTTCCATTCTATATTCATTTGCATACTTAATTACTAAATAGTGATTATCTAATTTTGCCTTCTCTATAATATATACTTTATAATCACCATTTGAAATAATTTTATCTATATTTTTTACAATAACTAGCTTGGTATCAGAGTTAGAACAGTCCATCATATTTGATAGTTGATTTAATATAATCTGATTAACTATGTCATATTTAGTTAGTTTAATTAACAAATCTGTTGCATTCATCTTAACATTTCTAGAATAATGTTTGGTCATGTTTAAACAAAAATAAGTACAAAACATAATAAATTCATTATTCGGAGAAAATTTATCAAACTCGAAAATTATTTGTAAAAATGATATTACCCTCTTAATTTCAAATATATTTTCATCAGATAGTTTGAGTATATCGTTAATAATAAGATTATAATTACCATCAAGAATACTTTTCATTACATTCAGTTGAATAGATAAAATAATTGGATTTTCGTCAATTAAATCACTATGTACTAGCAATGTATCTCTATCTAGTAGGAATCTATCAATTAATTCTTCCCAATTATATTTATGAGGCTGAGAAAAATAAATGAGAAATAAAAGATTAAAAGCAAAAAATTTATCTTTTAAAAATTGATTATCAGAGATAATAGTTTCCCTACAAACATCAACTAATTTATTAAAGATAGTTTTAGATAACTTTACATTGTCTATCTTAATAATATTAAATATAGTTTGAAAATTATTTACTCCATAAGATGAAAAGATTCCATCCTTACCCTGTGTCTTGTTATAAGTAATTATATTATCAATAAAATCGCCAATATATTTTTCAGGAGAAGCATCATGTCCTAATTCAATTTTCACCTTTTCTTCTAATGCGGAATTGCTTTCTCTAATATTATTTAATAATTCAGTATTATCAATGCTAGAACTCTTTAGAAATCGAATAACAGCATCTCCATAATTCCCATGTATATTTTCTTTATCACCATTTTTAAAATAATCAACAACTTTTTCCTGAATCTTATCAGGTAGACCACTAAAGTCAATGAGAGATAGTAGAGAAAACGAACTCTCATAAAAACGAATCAAATTTTTTTCAAAGATTGTATCTAGAATAACAATAATATCCAAATAGTTAGATCTATTGACTATTTTTTTTAAAGCCTCAAATATTGGCTTTTCTAAATTCAATTCACTATTATCTTGATTCAACCATTTTATAACTTCACCTTTGAATTCAATAAGACTTGAGTTTAATTTAAATTCATCAAAGTAATCAGAAAAATATCGCAGTAAATAACATAAGGAGCGTAGCCGATTATTTTGAAATTCGATATTACGGATCATTTTTAAAGCAAATTCAATCTCTTCTGGTCCAATAATTCCTATTATTGATTCAGATTTTAGTATATAACTTGCCAATTCTTTATCAGAAGTTGTTATAGCTAATCCAAATAATTCTATCTTAAACTCATAATCATCATACATTCCTACAAGTGTTCTTAATAATACTTTCATCAAAATTTTGACGCGTTTTAGATGGGTAATAGAACCATAGCTAAGAGATAATAGGAATGACTCCGATATCCATTGAAATACACCAACATTACATAGATTATAATTTCTTACAGATTCTAAATAGGTATTATCAACATAAAATTTATTAATCTTCTCGAAAAACAAAGTTTCTTTTCTATCTAACAACGGAAAATAAATAGGCTCCTTTGAGTTGTCTATAAATTCTTGTCCACTATTTTTTATCAACCGATAATTTTCGTACTCTTCTTTTTCATTTTGAATATTTCTTAAATCTATTGCTAAATTATTAACTAACCATATCGGAATACTACTATTATCAGCTGATTTCTTTATATTTTCAGATAAATTGGATATTGCACCATCTAGATCACCATTAAAGTATGACTTTAAAGCAATGAATCTTTGTGTTAAAAAGTCTTTTAATTCCTCTTCAGCTTTTGAAATAAAATGCTCCTCTAGAAAGTCAAAATTAATATCTTTGGATTTATTTTTATTAAAAATAAATTGGAAAAACTTTATTATCTCCTGCTCAATGTCTGATAATTTATTCTCATCTTGTGAAAAGTTCAACTGAAATACTTTGAAAAGATATTCACATAATACTTTTGATTCTTTTGAAATATCAAGAATTATTGAAGAATACTTATCTATAGTGATGTCAGAAATTTTGTAATCAACAGTATCACTATTTCTATAACGATAATAATAAATAATATCTCTAGTAATTGATTCAATTGCTATTTCCGGAATCTGATCGAACACAGGTATTTCTGTATATTTTTCTTTTGCATAAAGATCTTTCTGCAATTGAGTCTTATCACTAGAATTTTCAGTACAAAAGAAATATAAACATTTTTTATTATGCTTTTTTGCAGTGTCAATTTCCTTTAAAACTGAGGGACTGGTTCCATCTTCATTATCAACGATGATCAAGCAGACGTCACAAGACTTTACATGATTTACATAAAATTCCTCCGATTTAACACTGCGACTTCCCTCTTCTTCATAACAAATTGAATTCATTAAAGGCGAATCATTAATGAGTTTAGAGAGTCTTTTACGCATCTCTCTATACTTCCCATCGCATTTAGAACTAATAAAAACTATAATCGGATTTTTTACCTTATTCGTACTCATTTCTCACCTAAATTATAATATAGAAATAGTATCTCCATCTTCCTTTCGGATTACGATTTCGACATCAGATATTAATTTTGTTTTACGTAGCATGAAGTATTTAACCATAAATTCTAATTGTTGCTGATGATTATAATTCAGTTTGGACAAACCAGAACCAACCAAGGGTAGATATATTGGATTACCATGAGAATTCCTAAAACAATTATCAACTATTGCATTCAAAACTGTAAGATAATCTTGATCACTAGTTACAGCATTCTTATTATTTTCTATAATTGATAATGCTATGAAATGATATCTAACGTTACCAATATCTACAAAAGCAGTGCTTCCTATTGGGTATCTATTATAATTTCCTACTGATTTTCCACCTTTTTTTACATCATTACCAATATTTACTGATGATATACTCTGTTCTTTCAAACTACGCTTAATCTTCTTATCAAGATCTGTCTGTGATACTAAATTATTGTCGTATAAAAATTTAATAACTTTCCCATGAAGTGAATTGGTAGAAATAACTGAATCATCTATTTTCGTATCAAAACAACTATTTACAGGAACTATTAAATTAACCTTACTAGCACCAATATAATCTAGGATATTGCCATATGTTCCTGAAACTTCAAAACTATTATATTTAAAATATACCACTCTGCTTTTTAAATGGTAATATAAAAGTGTATAACCAAAAGTTAAGAAATATATTACTAGAAAAGTTATTATTACTTTAAAAATATGGTTTATTAGATTATTACTTTTATAAAAATCACTGATATTTATAAAAGTTGCCAACAAGGATAACAAGGATAGAAGACTAAAAAAATACTTGCACGATAATTTAAATGATCTCTTTATCAAATGTATTTTACTTCCCTTCTCCTACCTCCCAACTCTCAATGGTTCAATGACCTCTTCGATGAGTTTGGTGTAGGCTTCTTTTATTTGTTTTTTGTAGCTGAGCGGGTTGAGGGCATCAGCTGTTTCTGCTTTGTAGTCTTTGTAGCGTTGGCTCTTGGTGAGCTGGCTTTCACCAGATTGCTTTTTAGCACCCTTACGATAGTGTTGGACATAGTAACGAAGTTCATCCAATCCGACATACCATTCTCTGGCAAAGCGTTTGAGATGGTCGTCTATGATGGCTTCAATCATAGTGTCCAAGACACCAGTGATAGATTGTCCTTGGTAATCTTTAGGATTGGCTTGGACTTCTTTCCACAGGTTTCGGATGATTTCGGCTAGTTTAGGATTGGTGCGTTCCAGACTCTGGATATAATTATCAACCGTTTCGATATCCTTGTCACTGAGGGCCTGTGGACTGTCCTCTTCCTGCTGAATCATACTTTGAATCAGTGTCAGGATGTAGGCATAGTTAATCTCGTCGACTTGGACCGATTCCAGTTCGTAGTGGATATCAAAGAGATTATCATCACCATCGTCTTCTGCTCGACTCTTGAGCTCTGCTAGGATATTTTGATAGATTCCTAGATAGGTTTCGAGCTTTTCATCTGATAGGCCAGTTTCTGCATAGATAGCCGCTTCATCGTATTCGCTATAGACACGGATAGATGCCAGATACTTGTCAAAGGTTTGGTAAGCCTTAGCAATGCGACGGAGTTGTGGGCTAGTAGCCTGCTCAATCGTGATGACATAGTTTTCCACATCTTCCACTTTTACTTGAAAGTCTATCCAGGCTTGGATAAAGTTAGCTTTTTCTTCTGCCCAGTCTGGGGCAGTAACGTCATTTTCACCACCGTTTGAGTAGAGTTTAAGGGCGTTATCCACAGCCTCTTTAAAGGCCTCTGGTCTTTGGAAGGTGATGATATGACCATAACGCTTTTTACTGTCAAAGATGCGGTTGGTGCGACTAAAGGCTTGAATCAAATCCTGTGGACGCATGGGCTTACGGTCAATAAAGAGAGTGGATAGACAGGGGGCATCAAAACCGGTCAAAAGACGGTCAACGACGATAACCAAATCCAACTGCTCATTGCGAGGAATGTATTTGTCTAACTTTCTGGCTAAACGATTATTGATATCCGTATTAAAGCCACGCAAATCAGCCATGTTAAAATGGGTACCGAACTCCTGATTGTAGTCGTCCATGACCTGTTTCATGTGGTCTTGGTAGTCGATAGACTCTTCTTCATTTTCCGACACTGAGTAAGTGACCGTCATCTTTGGAAAGTCGGGTAGCACGCGCTTAGCTCGCTCTGACACCTTGACACGTTCCTGTCCTGCCTTGATACTCTTGAGCAGATTGTAATAAGCCTGAGCTTGTGGAATGGACTTAACCGTTAAGATAGCCTCGTAGGTCTTGCCCACACCATTTGGAAAGCCCAACTGTTGATAACTCTTGTTTAGGATAGCATCCAAGACTTCTAGCATGTGTTCTTTATCTTCATAGACAGAGTCAGGAAGATCTTTTTCAGGAATCGGCGAAATAATAGTATTTCGATAGTCTACCTTGAATCCCAGGACTGCCCCGTCATGGATGGCTTCTTTGACCGTATACTCGTGTAGGCGTTCGCCATATTGTTGGTGGGTAGTTTGTGCCAAATCGCCTAATTGCTTGCGTTTATTTTCCTTGAAAATCGGTGTACCAGTAAAGCCATACCAGAGCGAATTGTGGAAAAAGCCTTTGATATCCTTTTGAGTCTGAGGCGTGACCGCACGGTGACATTCATCCACAACGAAAGCCACACGAAGGTCTTTGATTTTTTCCGAATCCTTTTGGTATTTACCCTCTCCAAACTTGCGCATCATGGTTGTGATTTTCTGGATAGTCGTCACAATCACACGCTTATCATTTCCTGCCAAACGCTTGACCAAGTCATGAGTATTGTCCGTTTCGTCGATGTCAATGACATCATTGGCCGCATAAGAGAGAAAGGACGAGGTCGTCTGCTGGTCAAGGTCCCTACGGTCGACGACAAAAATTGTCTTTTGAATGGCTGGAATCTGCAAGAGGTTGCGAGCCACCTTGTAGGAGGTCAGGGTCTTACCAGAACCCGTGGTATGCCAGATATAGCCAGATTCTTGACGGCGAGAGGCATCCTGAACAGACTCTATGGCATGAATTTGATAAGGACGTAAGAGGATAAGGGCTTTTTTACTATCATCAATAACGGAGTACTGCATCACCATCTGATGGGCACGTGGAATAGACAGGACTTCGTGGGCAAAGTCCATGAGACTGGTCATGGGTTTATTATCTTTATCCACCCAAGATGTCAAGAATTGTTTATTGAGTTTATCTTCTCGTGCAGCTGCGATATAGCGTGTGTCTACTTTATTCGTCACAACAAACATCTGAAGGGCAGAATAGATGCCACGTAACTTTCCTTCACGGTCATACTTTTTGATTTGATGAAAGGCATCCAAAAAGGCGACACGAGGACTCTTGAGCTCGATATGGATAAGAGGAAGTCCGTTAATCATCAGCGTCGTATCTAAACGACGGTCCTGATCTTGTGAATAAGCCTTGTCACGTTCAACTTGATTGACCACTTCGTAACTGGATTTTCCAGCAGCGATATTGTCACGCCAGATGACAGAAAGTCGGATAGTCCCAAGGCTAGCATCTTCACGCTGTACCTCGACTTTGGCAATACCATTTTCACCAGCCAACCACTTAGCAGCTTCATAATAGTTAATGAAGTTAAGCTGGTTCTTGATTTGGCGCTTCTCCTGCTCAGTCAAGGGATGGTCAGCAAGGAGGGCAACGTTATTTTGCGCTAACTTCTCAAAAAAGTTATCCCATAATTGACCTTCATTTTTTAAGTCTGGGCGATAGGTCCACTGGCTCTCACCAGAGGTTAATTGCTCGATTAATTGACGTTCTATCTCAAGTTCTGGAGTAACTGCTGGCATGTCTTATCCTTTCAACATTGTCGTAATCCCTTACATTATAGCATTTTCACGGTCTCTTTCATAGTTTTGAGAAAGTTCAAACAAAAAAACACAGCTTGGTTCCATGTTTTTATCTTCTATTTACTCTTTTTTTCTGAATGAGTTTTTCCACTCTTTGGTAACTGGCTTCAATTTCTTCCTTGCTAAAGAGTTTTGATTGTAAGTCTTCCCAGCTACTGCCGATGGCTGGATTAGTTTGATTCTTCATAAGTTTCTCTTTTTACTCTCACCTATGAATCGTAAACCCTGTGGCTTGTTGGTTAGCCATGATGGTCATGTCTGAAATCTGAACACGTCGTGGTTGCTTGGTGACATAGAGGACCGCCTCCGCAATATCTTGGGCTTGGAGGGCTTCCAAACCTTGATAGATCTTGGCTGCCTTGTCCTTGTCACCGTGAAAGCGAACTTGAGAAAAATCCGTCTCAACAATACCTGGCTGAATGGTTGTTACCTTGATATCTGTGGCAATGGTATCAATACGCAAGCCGTCACTAAAAGTTTTCACTGCAGCTTTGGTTGCTGAATAAACAGCGGCGCCTGCATAAGCATAGATGCCTGCTTTAGAGCCCATATTGATAATATGGCCCTCATTGGTAGCTACCATACTCGGCAAAATCTGACGTGTCACCATCATCAAGCCCTTGACATTGGTGTCGAGCATGGTCAGCAGGTCCCACTCTTCGTAGTCTTGGTAAGCTGTTAGGCCTAGTGCCAGGCCTGCATTATTGACTAAGACATGGACTTGACCCACACTTTTGAGAATGGCTTGGCAAACGTCCTTGACCATCTCCATATCGGTAACATCCAGTGCAAAGGTCCAAACTTTTTGATTGGGATAGGTCGCTTCAAATTCTGCTTTTAGAGCTTCTAAGCGTTCTACACGGCGCCCTGTCAAGATGAGGTTAGCCCCCTCTCTGGCAAAGGCACGCGCCGTAGCTTCGCCAATGCCTGAGGTTGCTCCTATAATAAGTACGTTTTTTGGCATGATATCCTCCATTTCAATGATTCCGCTGCCCTAATCGTTGTTGGTCAATTCACTCAACTTCTTGATAAAATCAGGAAGTTCTAGCTTGGGGTGACTATATTTCTTGTTTCCTGACTTCCAAAATATCGAGAGTAATTGGTTGAAACCATCTTGAAGAACCTTTTTTTGTTGGTCAGTAAGGTTGCCAAATTCTTGCAACAACTGACCTAGCTTAGGGAGAGTTTTGATACTAATGTCGTCTATACTTTCAATTCCAGAATCAAGGATGGTATCAAAGAATAAATCTCAGACTTGCTTGAGTTCTTGATTTGGCAATGTCTCAATCTATTCTTGGAAAGTTCCTTCCATGTGTTGACTCATCTCTGTGGGCTGATCCACATAGATAAATTCCCTGTTCTCCGGGTCAACCTGCCAAAGTAAGGCATTATGTTGAAAGATCCCTATACCTTCCGCTGCTACTAGCTGAGCAGCCTGTTCCCAGTAGAGCATGACTCTACAACAGAATCTCGAGGTCTGATAACTGTCATCTTGACTTTCAACTCTTGGTAAGCAGGATTTTCTAAGAGTGGTTTCATCAACCTTGGAGAATCTAGAAGCAAAAGCTCTGCTATTTGCTCACGTAGAACAAGTCGAGCTTTGAATAGTCGAATAGAGGGCAAGATTACCACCCTTTGAATGGCCAGAAACAAGTGATATAGCCACTGAGATTAGGCAAGTGATCAGACCGAAAGGCAATATCTGAGCGATGAGCTGGAATTTCTCGACTATAGGTCAGCTGAAAATCCTCCTTCCATCCAATGACACTATATCTGTCCCACGAAAGACAAGCTGATGGTAGTCTAATTCAGGTAAACTGAAAATTATGGCTGCAAATTGCTTTTCAACTTCCTTGTCCAAGACACTACGGTAGCTACTTAGATTAAGTCCCGCAAAACGCCTCGACCTGACCATAGATTCAGCTAGTTCAACCCGTTTCTTAGTCACCATGAAGCTGTAGTCTGGATTTAAGTCCTTCCCTTTAGCATAGTCATGTAGATTGATGGTTTCCTTCAAATGACTTGCTAAGAGCCATTTTTCATAAGTCAGTTAGCCAATTTCATTAATGCAAACCTTATCCAAGATATTGAGAGGTTCTTGATCAAAGGTAAGCTCCTTCACCTGTTCAAGATAATCGATTAAATTGGGCATGGTAAACTCCTTGAAAGTCTTTCTTACTTTGATTTTACTAGAATTTTCAATAAATTGTTAGTGAAAAATGTGATATGATAAGAGAGATTATTTATTAGGAAAAGGAAACTTATGACTATTTCACGATTTTACCGTATCTTACTAGCTCTTTGTGGACTGGTAGGAGTCTCTATTCAAATCCATGATGATGGTTGGGGCATGTTGCTCTACTACACCGTTTTGTCCAATATCCTCGTCTTTTCTAGTTTGATTTTCTTTATCATCTATGACTTCAAAAAAGGGGATGCGACGACTAACACAAAACTCTTGCGTTACAAGGGTGGCGTAACCATGGCCATCCTCATCACTGGAGTCATCTATCACATCCTCTTGGCTCCTATTACAGAACCTGAGAAATTCTGGACCCTCCGCAATTTCTTAGTTCACTATATTGTCCCTTGGGGATTGGTGCTTGATACCCTCATTTTCGATGCTAAGAAAGCCTTTCGTCTGCGCGAACCACTTTACTGGTCCCTATTCCCACTGTCTTACTTCGCCTTTGCCCTTCTAAACGGACTGGTTCTAAAACTGTCAATTCCAGGTGCCAAAGATAGTCCTTTCGCCTACTTCTTTATCAATGTCAATAAATTTGGTTGGAATAAGGTCATGATAAACGTCCTGGTCATCAGTGCTGGCTACATTGCTGTTGGCTATCTCTTATTCCTCTTGAAAAAATTTATCGGTCGTAAACCGGCATAAAATACAAACTGAGCTCCAAAAGGAACTCAGTTTTTCTATTTCAATAATCCTAATCTATCAAAAGCCTTATAGAGGCCATCAACATCAAAAAAATAAGTTTTGACATGATATTACCTCAAATATTTTGTCCTTATTATAGCCTTATATTGATTTCAGGGCTACTATTATCCTTAGACAAACTGATACTATCCTACGATTGTATACTTCTCAATCCAATGTATTGCTATTTCGCATGAAAGAAGTTATCATGAAAATATGAACGTTTTAAAAACATTACTGAACCATTTGCCCTATAAACTAGCAGCCTATGATGCTACAGGAACCCTTCTCTATGACAATGGTGGGGCTGACGGTAGCTTCTTTCCCCGTGAGTCTGAAAATTTGCCCGATTGGATTCTATCTGAGATTTTGGCTTCTCCTAACAAAGAAATGAGTTATCAAATTCCCACAGACAGTTTTGATCAAATCCTAATCCAGACCTATCAGGCTGCTCTCGATAAAGAAGGAAATGTCCTTGGATTTTGGGAAACCATTTATGATTTAAAACAACCTCTCAAGACCTATCTGGATAGTTCTGCTCAAGCTCTAGTAGCTTGGTCTGATGCCACTAGTGGTGCTAGTTTTAAGGAAAAATCTGATAAATAAGGCTAAAAATCCTTCTTAAATAAATGAAATATTCACTTAATTCACAACTAATCCCCTAATAATACCCTCATTAAATCAGTTTGAGCTAGTATCACTAAACTTTAAAAAAATAAGTCACTGTAATATATCTCACATAATTTATATGCCGGGTGTTTTGCATTTTTACGCTATTTAATGTAGAATGGGAAGGGATGAGAAGAAGAATTAAACCGATCGTTGTTTACGTGGTTCTAGCTCTTTTAGGATTAGCATTAGTTATTGCAAACATTCACAATACGTCTAAACAGCAGGCGCATCTCGAGAAAGTGAAATCAGCTATTCCTTCTGCTACTACACCAAAAACAACAACCAGTAGTACATCTGACAGTTCCGATGAGGAGCTGATACTCAATCCCATTATCGACCTTTCGGGTTGGCAACTTCCTCAGGATATCGACTACGATGTCTTGTCAAATTATATTTCTGGTGCTATCATCCGCGTCTTCGGTGGTTCACAGATTAGTAAGGATAGTAATGCCGCCAGCTCAAATGGAGTTGACAAATCTTTTAAAACACATATCAAAGAATTCAAAAAACGTGACGTTCCAGTTGCCGTCTATTCCTACGCCCAAGGTACTTCTGTCAAAGAGATGAAGGAAGAAGCTCGTATTTTCTACAATAATGCTTCTCCATACAAACCTACCTATTACTGGATTGACGTTGAAGAGGAAACCATGTCTAACATGGAGGAAGGTGTCCAAGCCTTTCGTGCTGAACTCAAACGTCTAGGAGCTGAGAAGATTGGCCTCTATATTGGTGCCTATTTCATGCTTGAGCAAGAAGTTTCAACCAAAAACTTCGATGCCGTTTGGATTCCAGCCTATGGTACCGACTCGGGCTACTATGAGGCTTTGCCAAATACTGAAATCGACTATGACCTTCACCAGTATACGTCACAAGGAAGCCTTCCTGGTTTCGACAATACCCTAGATCTTAATCAAATCAACCCTGAGAAAAACAAGCGTAAAACCTTTGAAAAACTCTTTGGAAAGATTAAGAAGAAATCAACTAAAAATAAGAAAACTACTTCGACAAGTTCAACTAGCTCAGCAACTGTAACCAGCTCATCTCGTTCCTCAAAGTCGTCTACTAGTGAGTAAAAACCAGTGTTTCAGACACTGGTTTTCTTCTTGCCCAAATTGACTTAGGCGTGTTTGGACAAATGTGTTATAATGGAAAGTAGAAATGTACAACTTTGAAAAGGAGATAACGTAATGGCTAAAAAAAGCAAAGTCAAGAAAACTTTGGTCGACCAAATTCTTGATAAGGCTAAAATAGACCATGATAGCTTATCCTTCAACGGTTTAGAAGGAGAGCTTCCAGAGGATGTGGCGCGTGAGAGCATCTATAAAACCCTTGCCCTTAAAGGGGATAAGACAGGACCAGTCATTGGTATTATCCCTATCACTGAGCATCTATCCGAAAAGAAATTAGCTAAAATTTCAGGCAACAAGAAAGTTCAAATGATTCCACAAAAGGATCTCCAAAAAACAACTGGCTATGTACACGGGGCTAACAATCCTGTGGGAATTCGTCAAAAACACAATTTTCCCATTTATATCGATCAGTCTGCCCAGGAAGCAGGTTTTCTTATTGTCTCAGCTGGAGAGATTGGGCGTTCTATCCGCATCAACAGTCAAGAACTTGCTGATTTCGTTAATGCCGAGTTTGCTGATATTAAGGAGTAATCATGAGACTATATTTTGTACGCCACGGTAAAACTCAATGGAATTTGGAAGGACGCCTCCAAGGTTCCAAGGGAGACTCTCCCCTTCTTAAAGAATCTATTGAGCAAGTCAGTGAGCTTGGCCATTACCTCAGTGATACTCATTTCGACTTGGTCTTATCAAGTGACTTACCACGCGCTAAAAAAACAACTGAACTCATCATGGAGTCTCAAAAAACTAAAGCTAAAATTACCTATACCAAGGATCTGCGTGAGTGGCAATTGGGGAAACTAGAGGGACAAAAACTTTCTATCATTCAAGCGATTTATCCCAAAGAAATGGATGCCTTTCGTCATAACCTGGCCAACTTCCGTGCCAACAACTTTCAAGCGGAGTCCGTCTATCACACAACCAAACGTGTAGCTGACTTAGTCCGAACACTGAAAGATAGTAGTATGAAGAACGTCCTCCTCGTCGGACATGGAGCTAATCTAACAGCTTCTATTCGTAGTCTACTTGGCTTTGAACCTGGTCTTCTTCGTAAAGCCGGTGGTCTTGACAATGCATCTGTCACAATTCTCGAGACAGATGATTGTGAGCACTTCACTCTCAAATCTTGGAATGACACATCCTATAGGACTCAAGTCAACAAAATTAGCTAAGTCATCATCTTATATCGTGAAATAAGCGGTCCTTAACAGGATCGCTTTTTTTGCATGAAAAAACCCATAAAACTATTACTTTTTAGGGCTACTTGGCAATTATTTCCGACTCGGTTCATCTTTGACAATTCTATGAACATGTTCCCAATAGTTATCAGAAAACCCTCTTTGCTTTTCTTCAGCATTAAGATGGTCCGCCAAGGCATAATAGGAATCTCAGGCAACACACTTCATCTGCTCCGCATCTCTAACACCCACAAAGAGATCACCACATTTATCGTTGAGCTCTTCTACCTATTTTCTAAAAGCATCACGCTCAGTACTTAGTGCTTCAATATCATATTTTAAGTTATCTGTTTCCACCATTTCACCTCCCCCTTTATCACATTCTAGACAATAAAACGGCCTCGTTAGGCCGTTTTTTTATTTTCCATACTTCATACGAAGAATTTTTTCCTGGTTAGCATCCAAACGAAGGAGAATAACCACCTTATCAATACTCATATTGCTCTCAAGAAGACGTTCAGCTGCCATCATAAGACCATTGTTAATACCCAGTTGAAGAACTGGATTTTCTTTATCGTTAATATCAAAGATAAATTTGTTATTTGGAAGGTCGAAAAGGACTTTCACAGCTCCAAAGAGTTGCTCGAAACTATCTATTTCCAAGTCAAAGACTGGTTTCGTCCCTGGTTTAAGACTACGTCCACGGTGGTTAAACCACATAGAATGCCAGCCACTGTTAAAGGCACCCATAACGTCATTGTCGTATGAATCTCCGACGTAGAGAGTCGTCGATGGATTCATATCAAATTGTTCAGCAGCAAGATTGAAGATTTCCTTTTCAGGCTTTTGGAATCCTGTCGCCTGACTGACGATGACACATTTGGGATCCACGTAATCGTATAATCCTAACTTCTTGACTTTCTTAAGCTGATGCTCTGTTGGTCCATTAGTAATAATTCCCATACGAACATTTTTTTCTTTGAGGAAATCAAGGGTCATGCGCATTTCATCAAGCATAGTAATGTTTTCCAACTCATGCTCGTAAACCTCTTGGAAATGGTTCCCCATTTCTTCATCGATTTCATGGTAACCAAACTCCAAAAGTGTCTCTTTACAGCGCCAAAAACGGAAATATTCGGTTGTCCACTCACCGGTCATTACACGTGGAAAACCGATGTCAGAATAGTGGCGGAAACGAATATAAGCCTGATTCATATGGGTCATATCAAAGTCAGGGAAACATTTTTCCATGGCAATACGATAAGGTGCCTGTTGGTCGTAAATAGTATCGTCAACGTCAAAAACAATAGAAGTAATCATTTGTCCGTTCTCTCTTATATCATTCTCTTGTCATAGACTTAGCAAACTAGAATGTCCGATAACTAAACTGATGAAGCAGTCAGCCCCTAAGCCTAAGTCTTGCAAAAGTTGCTTTAAGTCAACTGTCTATAAGCAGTCATGCATATCTGTTTTTTGATTAGCATGAAATTGCCCAAACATTTTTATTATACCGTTTTTGCCTTCTTATTTCAATTTTTGACCAAAATTGGGAAAATATTATTCGTGACTTCCAGTATTTCAGATAGAAAAAAGGTTTGAAACATGACATTCCAAACCTTAGGGATCTTTTTATCATCAGATGATTATTTAATTTCTTTAAAAGTCATTTTCTGTTTCACTTCACCCTGACCACCTTTGGCAATCTGGTAATAGAAATCTTTTGATGTGAAATGGTCGCCATAAGCAAAGACCTTATTGTACTGCCATTGTGACAATTGATCATCCTCTTTTTTACCGAGAGTCAAAGTTGTTTTTGTCACATTATATTCCCATTTAGCTGTTTGGTCACTATAAGCTTTGTCAAAATCAGTCTGGCTCTTAGCGGCATTAACCACTGTCGTACGGTCCTGACTCACTAGTGCCTTGTTACCACCCTCTTGGAAGGCTACATACATGACACGATTGTTGATCTCACCATTTAAAGAACTTGAATATTGGTAAACCTTACCAGGTACAACACTATCCAAATGGTGTGACCCCCAGTAATAGAAGACACTGAAACCAGCTCCCGTAACCAAGAGGCAAGCAAGTACAACACTAATAATGATATTTCTCTTTGACATGATTGGCCTCTCTCTATTCGTCACCAGTTAGGTCACAGGAATTTGCCTCTGAGTCTATTTCAGTATGACTTTAAGAACTTGATGATGAACTTGAACTCATGCGTGTTTCTGTTTGAGAATCATCACTTGATGAAGCTTTTGATTCAGATGATGTTTTAGTGCTTGATGATGAACTTTCTTTTTCTTTATAAACATCAACATTGAAGGTCCACTTATCACCCTTGTAAGTTACCTTAATTGGGGCATATTTTGCCTTGACAAGCTCTAACATTTTACCACCATTGTTAATTAAGGGTGTCGTAAATCTTTTTAGCGAGTGCTTTGGAATTGGCTTCAGTTCTGGCACCATCTTTAGGACCATTAGCAATGTCTTCATCTTTAGCAGTTTCGCCTTGACGGTAAAGCGCTGTTCTTTCAGTGTCCTCCTTAGCATCAGCATTCAGATCATTCTTATCATCTACATGTGAGAAGAATTTCCATTCAGGTCTACCTGAGCGTTTTTGTTGATAAATATTTGAAACTTCTTCTTGAACCTTGTCTTGGAAAGCATCCTCAGTCAATTCTTTCTCTTTAGAAGTATCTGTACTTGCTTTACTTTCACTACTGCTTGCTGTTGAACTTGATGAAGCGTCTTTAGATTCTGATGATGAAGAAGATGACTCCTTACTTTCTTTAGAATCTTTATCCTTATCGTTATTATTGTTGTTATTGGAGAATGAAATGCTGTGATCAGAATTATCTGGAGCCGTAAATCATTGTATTCTTAGAGTGGTCATCAGATACAAAAGTAGTATTATAGATAATCACTCGGTTATTATCGCCATAATAGTTGTTGATAACAATCTTAGAATGTGCACAACGGTGACCATTACCAGTCACATGATAACCTGCTGGTACATCACCATCACGTTTCAAGATGAGGACGTCACCCGCGAAGATAAGGTCAATATTCTGAATATTGTTATCGTAGGCTAATTTTTCAATAGAGATTCCCCACAAGGTATCTCCCCATTGAATCACATATTGTTGACCATCTAACTGTTGTGGATTGATGTTCTGAGTTGTCAAATTATTTGTAATTTGTTGCGGTGTGCTGGCAATCCAGTTTGTAATATCTGCAGCGTGAGCACTTGTTTGATTTTGATAAAAGCCATCTGCTAACACAGATACCGTAGGTAGCCCAATAGGCGCTAGTAAAGCGCCAAGCATCTCGGCTTTACCAACATAATTTTTCTTTTTCATTGTGTATTCTCCTTAATTTCATACTAATCTTAACTAGCCCCTTTATTTATCTGACATTTAGTCATTTGTCCTATCTTTAGAGGATGAATTATGATACAATATTAACGACTATTTTATGGAGGACTAACATGCCAAATCAACACATGGAAGAATTAAACGATCAACAGATTGTCCGTCGTGAAAAAATGGCGGCCTTGGCTGAACAAGGAATCGATCCTTTTGGTAAGCGATTCGAACGCACAGCTACATCTGGTCAATTAAAAGAAAAATACGCTGATAAAACAAAAGAAGAACTGCACGAAATCAATGAAACTGCTACTATCGCAGGCCGTTTGATGACTAAGCGTGGTAAAGGTAAAGTTGGCTTTGCTCACATCCAAGATCGCGATGGTCAAATCCAAATCTACGTGCGTAAAGATGCTGTCGGTGAAGAAAACTACGAAATCTTCAAGAAAGCTGACCTTGGTGACTTCCTCGGTGTCGAGGGTGAAATTATGCGTACAGATATGGGAGAACTTTCTATCAAGGCTACTCATATCACGCACTTGTCTAAAGCCCTTCGTCCATTGCCTGAGAAATTCCACGGACTTTCAGACATTGAAACGATTTACCGTAAACGTTACCTTGATTTGATTTCTAATCGTGAAAGCTTTGACCGCTTTGTCACACGTTCAAAAATCATCTCTGAAATCCGTCGCTATCTCGATGCTCAAGGTTTCCTTGAAGTAGAAACTCCTGTTCTTCACAACGAAGCTGGTGGTGCTGCTGCTAAACCTTTCATCACTCACCACAACGCTCAGAATATTGATATGGTACTTCGTATCGCAACTGAGCTTCACCTCAAACGCCTCATCGTTGGTGGTATGGAACGTGTCTACGAAATCGGACGTGTCTTCCGTAACGAAGGCATGGATGCCACTCACAACCCTGAATTCACAACTATCGAAGTTTACCAAGCTTATGCTGACTTCCATGATATCATGAACTTGACTGAAGGTATCATCCAACACGCTGCTAAAGCGGTTAAAGGTGATGGACCTATCAACTACCAAGGAACTGAAATCAAGATCAACGAACCATTTAAACGCATCCACATGGTTGACGCCATCAAGGAAATCACCGGTGTTGACTTCTGGCAAGATATGACTTTGGAAGAAGCTAAAGCTATCGCTGCTGAAAAGAATGTTCCAGTTGAAAAACACTACACTGAGGTTGGTCACATCATCAACGCCTTCTTCGAAGAATTTGTTGAAGAAACTTTGATTCAACCAACATTCGTTTACGGTCACCCAGTTGCTGTGTCACCACTAGCTAAGAAAAACCCAGAAGACCCACGCTTCACTGACCGTTTCGAACTCTTCATCATGACTAAAGAGTACGGAAATGCCTTCACCGAATTGAACGACCCAATTGATCAATTGTCACGTTTCGAAGCACAAGCTGCTGCTAAAGAACTCGGTGACGACGAAGCAACAGGCATCGACTACGACTACGTTGAAGCCCTCGAATATGGTATGCCTCCAACAGGTGGACTCGGAATCGGTATCGACCGTCTCTGCATGCTTCTTACTGACACAACAACCATCCGTGATGTCTTGTTGTTCCCAACGATGAAATAA
>ERZ781274.337-NODE-337-length-20361-cov-19.200581_pt1 | contig 20361 bp, 20 predicted proteins | sample MGYA00375852_ERZ781274 | MGnify/ENA primary metagenome ERZ781274 (study PRJEB29790, sample SAMN03653692) | human gut metagenome | host: Homo sapiens | place: USA: Dallas, Texas | collected 2013-07-09 | study: EMG produced TPA metagenomics assembly of the Gut...
GTCATAACCGGTTTCAATCCTGGAACAGTTACATGCAGGAACTGCTGCCATTTGTTTGCGCCATCAATTTCAGCAGCCTCATATAAATCATGTGAAATACTCTGAAGTCCGGAAAGGATCATAGTCATTACAAGAGGATAACCTTTCCAGATGCAAACTGCTACTACAGCCGGGAATGCGAATTTCGCGGATCCAAGCCAGGATACGTTAGAAGAAATGATTCCCAAGCTTTTCAGGATACTATTCAGTACACCATACATTGGGTTCATTATCCAGGTAAACAGCAGAGCAATTACGGTTTCCGGGAAAAGCCATGGAAGCATGAAAATTACTCGAAAAATTGTTCTGCCATGAAATTTCTTATTTAATGTAGATGCCAGTAAAAATCCAATGACGAAGTGTCCGGCAACTACAAGGATCATAAACCAGAAGGTTAAAAGTACGGAAGTATAGAATTCAGGCTTTGTAAAAGCTTCCAGATAATATTTAAATCCTACAAACTTCCATTTGTTTACAAGGTTCGTATTATAAAAACTTAAGTATGCCCCGTATAACATCGGATAAATAATCAGCAGCACCATCATGAGAAGGCCCGGCGCTATAAACTTGTAGCCTGTGCGCTGATATTTTTCGGTTCTTTTAAACGAGGTCTTCTTTTTGTTTGTCATCGACGCCATTTTATGCACCTCTCCTTAAAAAGTATTAAAAATTCAGTAAAATTGAGTATAGAAAAACTGAGGGGGGATATTTTCTCCCCTCAGCCCAAATTCAAGGTTCTATCTGACTGATCAGATAAGTCTTTTTAGTTGTAGTCCTCAAGCAGGTTATCAAGCTCGCTTGCAAATGTGTCAGCTGCTTCTTCGTTAGTAGCCTCACCACTGAATACAGATGAGTAAGCGTCACCAAGAAGGCTCTTCAGACCGCTGATACCAGCAAATGTAGTAGGTGCGATACAACCATTCTCAATTGTCTGAAGGTATCCTTTGTAGTCATCGCCTGTGATGTATTCTGCTTTCTGAGCTTCTGTTGTAGCCGGGATCTTTCCACTGGACTGCCAGAACATCAGGTCAGAATCATTATTTGTGAAGAATTTCAGGAAATCAACTGCTGCTGTTTTCTGCTCGTCAGAAGCGGAACTGCAAAGTGCATATCCTTCAGCATTTAACATTGTTCCAGCTGCATCTCCAGGAATCGGGAAGGAACCGATTTTTCCTTTCAGTTCTTCGTTGTTTGCATAAGCAACACCAATTGCGTTACTTCCTGTAAGCATCATGCTTGTGTATCCCATTGCGAAGTAGTTAGCTGCTGTAGCATAGTCAACTTCTGTGATACCTGTAGGAACAACACCGTACTCATTGTTCATATCTGTCCAGAATTTAAGCAGATCTGTGAAATTATCCCCAAGATCAGCAACCCATTCTCCATCATTGTCTGTTACAAGGTTGCATCCGTTGCTCCACAGATAAGACATGAAACGGCTCTGTCCTGAACTATTGTTGGAACCAACCATTGAAAATCCCCACTGATCAACTTCACCATCACCGTCAGAATCTTCTGTAAGAGCTTTTGCACACTCTAAGAATTCATCCCATGTTTTCGGAACTTCAAGTCCTTTTTCCTCAAATCTGTCTGTACGATAAAGCATCGCCAGCGGCTGTACGTCGATGGGGTAGAACGCCATTGTATCATCATATGTGCAGGCATCTACAACACCATTTGCAAATGCTCCAAGAGTTTCATCATCAAGATATCCCTTCAGGTCTTCCATAAGTCCCAGATCATATAATGTAGGCGCCTGGTCAGCACTTGTGAAGAACAGTGTTGGAAGATCATCTGGAGAAGTAGCCATAGCTGCCAGTTTAGTGTAAATATCGTTTGAGCTGACTGCCTGGATCTCAATATTTACGTTTGGGTTCTCTTCCATGAATTTGTCAGCATACTGATATACGTACTGTCCGTGCGGGTCCTCACTAGCATATGCACACATAACTGTAAGGTTAACTTTATCACCATTTTCTTCCGCCATAACATTCATCGGGAAAGCAGACACTGCCATAAGGCCAGCCATAGCAAGTGCAATTTTTCTCTTTAACATATAAAAATCCTCCTTATTGTTTTTGCTTTTTGTACAAATTTTCGTGATTTTTTAGTTTTTTTCGAAACATTTTGCTGCAGCTAATCATGTTTCCTTGTGTCCGTCTTGTTTATGTTGATGATGCTATTATAGCAAGATTATCACCATTTTTCTCACCATTTTTCGAATAAAAATCATCATTTTTTGGATATGTATATCAATACTTCTTTTTTTCCCGAATATCCCATGTTAGCCGTGTTTTACCCGCGTCCTCTTTATATTGCTCAAACTGCTTTTTATACTGCAGTGGTGAAATTCCAAGACTCTCCCGGAACTGCCGCAAAAAAGTATTTACGCTGGCGTATCCCACCACTTCTGACAATTCTGTAATGCTGATATCATTCTTCTCCAGAACCCTTACTGCATTACTTACTCTCACAGAGTGGATATAGCTGTTGATGTTTTTTTCAAAAGTCTTACGAAAATTCTTACTGATGGTATTTGGCTGGAGATAAAAAATACGGCTTAATTCTTCAAGACTGAGATTTTCCGCATAATGAAAATCAATATAATTCTTAATATCACTCATGGTTTTGTACATACCGCTGATATCCTGTTTTTCTAACTGAAGCAGTCGGTTCAGGATTATGGTCATCTCCAGAAGAAGAGCGTAGACCATATCTCCTTTTTCCCTGTCCGTTGTCCTTTGTTTCCTCTCGCAGTTGCCAGATAATAGAAACCATACGGTTAAAGGTCACATCAGCAATTCCCCGAAGCTTGTTTGCTTCCTCCGGGCTGTGGGTCCGATATACATTCATATAACTGTTTATAACCGGCAGACTCTGGAGAAATGCCGGAAGAACTGTAAGTCCGTAGCGGATGCACGGCACCTGGGTAAACCTTCTGCTGTGAGGATCAGTTCCGCCTATGATCAGAACTCCGTTTTTCTCAATATGATACTGCTGATCACGGATCTTGTATTCGCCGCCTCCTTGTTCGATAAACAGAAGCTCACAGGAATTATGCACGTGATTAATGGGATTTCCCTTGTAATCTCCACTATAGCTCACATAAATATTCCGATTGTTTAATGCTATAGAATGGTCTTTTTCATTATAACAGTTCAAAAACTCGTTTAAATTTTCCAATTTTCCTCACCCCTCTCTTTTCTCGAAAACATTTCTCTGGTATGCATTCTTTCCATTGCCTGCTGCCTACGTTTCCTGTACTGCAGAGGCGACACATCCATTTTTTCCTTAAACTGGCGTAAAAATGTATTTACATTTTCGTATCCCACCATTTCTGCCAGTTCTGTAATACTTATGTCTGACTTATCCAGAATGCGCACTGCGTTGGTAATCCTCACGGAATTAATATAGCGGTTGATATTTTTTCCCCATATCTGACGGAAATTTTTGCTGATGGTGCCTGGCTGCAGATAAAAGATTTTACTGAGGTTGCTAAGACTTAAGTCCTCCTGATAATGCGTATCAATGTAATGTTTCAGCTCATTCATGGCCTTATAAGTTCCGCTGCTTTCCTGGCTTTCCATCTGCAGCTGCCTTTTCAAAAGAATGGTCAGTTCCATCACCAAGGCGCAGACCATATCACTGCCCTCTTCACCAGATTCCCGCTCATCTCGCAGTTCCCAGAGGATTTTTATCATTCTCTGAAAAACGGAAGATTCTAGATTCACAAGCTTAGCTGCATTTTCCGGAGTCTGGGTTTGATAAACATTCATATAGCCACTTACTATGGGAAGACTCTGGAGAAATGATGGCATTAAAGTCAGCCCATAGCGAATATATGGTAGTGTTGTAAACGTAAATTTATGCCTGTCAGTAGCACCTATTATTAAAACTGTATTTTTTTCTACATGATAAACCGTATCATTTATCTGATACTCCGCTTCCCCCTCTTCTACAAAAAGAATTTCGCAGGAATTATGAACCTGATTCAAAGTTTCCGGTTCATAATCTCCACTGTAACTGATACATACATCTTCTTTATCGAAAGCTGCTCTTAATTCATCAGCAATGTAATTATTTAAGTAAAAATCAGGAGATTTCATGGGTTCCTCCCTTTCTGACTCATATAAAGTTTCAATTCATGAACTTCACAGTAATGTATTCCTCGAAGCATTACCTGCAAACAACATACATAAAATCATTATTTGTAATTTAAACCTATGAAAAAAAGGACTGACATATACAGCCAGCCCTTTTGCGTAAGCATTAACCACCTTTTTATGTAAGTACTATGCGAGCTGCTGGCTATCTAACGCTTCATTTCAAAATCCTGTCCTATACTATGATGCATCTCGATTGTCTGTTGAATTTCCTGAGGGTCTGTCCATAACATATCCCCACTGACGGTATTTTTCATAGCACTGGCTGCATTTCCATACTCCAACGCATCCTGACAGTTTCCATTTTCTTTTAATAATCCGTATAAGAAACCGGAAATATACGCATCTCCGCTTCCAATTCTATCTACAACCTCAATTTTCTCATAAGGTTTTTCTTCATAATAGCTGTCTGTTTTTTTCTCATAAATTACGGAACCAAAAGTATGAGACTTGGGACTGTGCACGATTCTCTGGGTTGCTGCAACCACAGCGATATCGTATTCATCAGAAAAACTTTTCAGGATTTCTTTTATGTCCCCTGTTTTTCCAAATGTAAGATTAGCTGTGGATTCTGAACAGAAAAAAATGTCTACGATAGGCAAAATCTTTGTAATGCAATCTCTTGCCTCATCTCCAGTCCACAGATTTCCTCTGAAGTTTACATCAAATGAAATCCGTGCACCTTTTTCTTTGAATTTTTTCATCATTTCAATGGCATTTTCCCTTACCGGACCGCCAAGTCCCAAGGTGATTCCGCTGGTATGGAAACACCTTGTATTTTCATACATTTCTTCTGGAAAATCTTCTAAAGATAATTTATTCACAGAAGAATACTTGCGGTCGTAAACCACCTGAGGTTTACGGGGATCTGCACCATATTCATAATAGTAAATTCCCAGTCTGGAATCTGCACTGTCATCTCCAGCCAGGTAATCCGTGTCAACACCGTTTCTTCTGATCTCCCTTTTCGCATAATTTCCAATGGCGTGAGACGGAATCTTGGAAATAACACCTGTAGTAAGCCCCAGATTGGCTGCGCCAACAGCTACATTTAATTCTGCCCCACCCAGCTGTTTCTCAAACCTGGTACCCTGGGTTAAACGTTCGTTTCCTTCTGGTGATAAACGAAGAAGCACTTCGCCTAATGCCAGCATATCAAATTTTTTTCCCATTTTATTATCCTCTTATATTCTTTACGATTTCTGCGGCTTCTCTGGTCAGCTTCTCAATTTCGTCAAACCTGCCTTCTGCGATCAGTTTGCCTTTTACCATCCAGCTTCCTCCACAGGCAAAAATACGATCGTATTCCAGATATTTCTTTACATTCTCCGGATTGATTCCGCCTGTTGGCATAAAACTTAAGGAAGTATACGGTGCTGCCATTGCCTTAATAAATGCCAGTCCACCAGCCTGCTCCGCCGGGAAAAATTTGATTACAGAAAGACCTCTGCGTACTGCCCGTGCAGCTTCAGATGGTGTAATGCAGCCTGGAAGCACCGGAATCTTTTTCTCAATACAGTAATCGACAATTTCCGGGTCAAAACCAGGGCTTACAATAAATTCAGCACCTGCCTGAACAGCACGGTCTACCTGATCCACAGTGAGTACGGTTCCTGCACCAACCAGCATCTCTGGGTGTGCCTCTTTCATAAGACGGATAGCCTCTCCTGCTGCTGCAGTTCTGAAAGTTACCTCTGCGCAGGCAAGTCCGCCATTGCAAAGAGCATCTGCCAGCGACACTGCATCTTTCTCATTTTCAATTACTACAACCGGTACAATTCCCATTTTTTTAATTTTTTCCAATACTGTGTTCATACTTTCTCCTTTTTCACCACTTAATTTACTACGAAAATCCTGTCTAACAATAGACATGAGCGTTTTGCAAATATATTGAATTCATCATACCATTTTTTTGTTTTCAACAGATAAGCTCCATTTTTTAGCAGATATTTCTTTTTTATTATTAAATTCATCTGATGTGCTTATAATATATCTCACCATACTCTATTTGCAATATGTAATTACTACCAATTATTTCCTTCATTTTTAGGTTATTTTTCCATTTTGACAGTTCTTTTTTACAAGTTTCCTGTAACTATAGTCTTTTGCGTTACTGTTCACTGGTAACATTCCGCGAGGTGTTTTTTGTGAACAAAGTTCACAGAAAACCCGAGAGTTGCGGCGCGAAATCATGCAAAGCATGATTTCTGTGCATCGCGAAGCGTGTTACTGTAAACGGAGTGAACAGTAACTCTTTTGCTTTTGCCATAAATATTTCCTGTAAAATTTTTTGACATTCTATTTAAAGCATGATAATATAATTAGTATAAAAAAGGTGCTACTGATAGACGGTTAGTCCGATTTTATGTATACACAAAGTAGTCGCTCAGTTTCTCGGACCGGGGCGGCTATTTTTGTGGCTTATTAGTATCTTTGCCGAATGTGTATCCGGCACAAAAGCAAGTAATGCCAAAACTCATTACTGCAATAAAGTCCAAAATACTCATTGGCTTAGCCCTCCTTTCCGTTTGATTCCCTTCCGGGTTTCTATGTAATCAGAGGGTCACAGTCCCTCTGCCGAAGGACTAACCGCCTACCGTTATGGTAGCACCCAAATATAATTATATCAGTTGTATTCTTTTTTTACAATTAGTAATTGTCTCTAATTTCTGCTTATCTTAAAAGATAAATTTTCTATTCCCCCATCGTCAACATCGTATCAATACAAGCCTTCGCCTTCACTCTCACATTCTCATCCAGCTTGATCTCTTCTCCGCCCTGACCGCAGACGCAATTATAAACATCCATCAATGTAGTCAGTTTCATATTGTGGCATACGCAGTCCTTTGACAGCGGATAAAATTTCTTGTCCGGGCACTCGTACTGGAGATGCTGGACAATGCTGTTCTCGGTGCCGATAATAAATTCTTTAGCATCGCTTTCCTCGGCATATTTCATAATTCCGGTAGTACTTCCAATATAATCTGCCATTGCAGAAACCTCTGGCAGACACTCTGGATGAACCAGTAACTTCGCTTCCGGATGAGCGGCTCTGGCTTTTTTCACATCTCTTACAGACATTCTAAGATGAGTTGGACATCCCCCGTGAACGAACTTGAACGTTTTTTGCGGAACCTGCTTCTCCACCCATGCGCCAAGGTTGCAGTCCGGGATAAACAGGATCTTGTCATTGTCGATATTGTTCACAATCTTCAACGCAGAAGAAGAAGTTACGCACACATCACAGATTGTTTTCAGTTCGGAAGTGGTATTAATATAAGCCACAACTGTGTAGTCCGGATTGGACTCTTTCAGTGCGGAAAGCATCTCCACATCCAGCTGCTCTGCCATTGGACATCCTGCGCCGCTATTGGAAAGGTAAACCTTTTTCTCCGGAGAAAGAATTTTTACTGTTTCTGCCATAAATCTTACACCACACATCAGCACGTTCTTCTGCGGAGCCTTAGCCGCCTGCTGGCTCAGTCCATAAGAATCACCTGTGTAATCTGCTACCTCCAGAATCTCATGGCTCTGGTATGCATGCGCCAGAATGCAGATATCTTTTTCCTTCTTTAAACGCAGAATTTCATCCTGCAGCTGTCTTGTTGTCATCATAATCGTTTTTCACTCCTGTGTTTTCATTTATTCCGGAACTTTAATTTTCCATGTATACCCGAATGTGTTCTTAAATATCTTCTTACCCTCATTGGCTGCTAATAGCTCCACTCTTTTCGGACATTTTCTTAGGATTATATTACCTGCCGTCCTCACTGTCAATAAAAAAGTTTACAGCTATCTTGTCAATTGTAAAGTTTAGTGATATACTACAGGGCATGTCGTTCGGAAAATTTGAATCCGCGCGCACAATTGCAATCATTCACAGAGAAATTTTATAAGCCTGCGCTTCAGATTATTTTTGCAAAATTTCTCTGTACACCAAATTTATCCACGAAAAAAGGACCATCAATTATGAAAACAGATATCCTCATCGCAGGAAGCGGCTGCTCCGGTCTTTACTGTGCCCTCCAGCTTCCCCGCGACAAAAAAATCACCGTCATCACCAAGTCCGACCTTACCAGTAACGATTCCTTTCTCGCCCAGGGCGGCATGTGCATGCTGAAAGAACAGTCCGACTATGACAGCTTTTTCGAAGACACCATGAAAGCCGGACACTACGAAAATGACAAAAAATCCGTAGAGATCATGATCAAAACCTCCCCGGAGGTTGTCAGGGATCTTGTTTCTTACGGTGCCCAGTTCGAGCGAAACGAAGACGGCAGCCTTGCCTACACCAAAGAAGGCGCCCATTCCACCAACCGTATTATTTTCCACGAGGATGTAACCGGAAAAGAGATCACCAGCACCCTGCTCCGCGAAGTCCAGAAGCTTTCCAATGTAGAACTTCTGGAATACACCACCCTGGTTGATATTCTGGAAAAAGACAACCACTGCTACGGCGCTGTGATCCGCCGTCCAGATGGTTCCCTTGACACCGTTACTGCAACCTATACCGTTCTGGCCAGCGGAGGGGTAGGTGGACTTTACAGACATTCCACCAACTTCCGCCACCTTACCGGCGACGCACTTGCTATTGCAGGTAAGCATAATATTGAACTGCAGAACCCGGATTACGTGCAGATCCACCCTACCACCTTCTACACCAAACATCCGGAAGACCGCAGCTTTCTGATTTCCGAATCTGTCCGTGGCGAAGGTGCCAGACTTTACGACAAAAACATGAACCGTTTCGTAAACGAGCTGCTGCCTCGTGATCTTCTTTCCCAGAAAATTCACGAACAGATGGCAAAAGACGACACCGACTTTGTCTGGGAAGACCTGCGCACCATCCCGGTAGAAACTCTTCGCCACCATTTTCCAAACATTGTTGAGCACTGCAGGGAAATGGGCTATGATGTTTTCAAGGAATGTATCCCGGTTGTTCCGGCACAGCATTATTTCATGGGCGGCGTAAAAGTGGACTATCAGAGCCGTTCTTCCATGGAAAATCTCTATGTAGTAGGAGAAGCTGCCTGCAACGGTGTCCATGGCAAAAATCGCCTGGCAAGCAACTCCCTGCTGGAAAGCCTTGTTTTCGCAAGACGGGCAGCGCAGGATATGGCAGAGCATGATCTTAAGAAAGCTTTACCTCAGAATGCCAGTGAAATTGCTGATTACCTTGCTTCCCACGTAGACTTCACCCCATACCAGGACATTCAGACCCTGGCCGAAACTTATCACCATCTTGCCACACAGGCCATCACCCTTGGCCAAAATCCAGAAGGCAGAAAGGAATTTTTATATGTATGATCAGGTAACTCTCGGATTAAATGTTGATCCGTTCATTTTAAGCGCATTAAAAGAAGATATCACAAGCGAAGACGTATCCACCAACAGCGTAATGCCAGATTCCACTCCAGGCGTTGTAGATCTTATCTGCAAAGAAGATGGAATCATCTGCGGACTCCAGGTTTTTGAGCGTGTTTTCACACTTCTGGATTCATCCACCAGAGCTGAATTCTATGTAAAAGACGGAGACCATGTAGAAAATAAACAGCTTGTGGGAAAAATTTACGGAGATATCCGTGTGCTCCTTTGCGGGGAAAGAACCGCCCTTAACTATCTCCAGAGAATGAGCGGAATCGCCACCTACACCAGCCAGGTTGCAGCTCTTCTTGAGGGAACCGGGATCAAGCTTCTGGACACCAGAAAAACCACCCCGAACAACCGTATTTTCGAGAAATATTCCGTTCGCGTAGGCGGCGGCAATAACCACCGCTATAATCTTTCCGACGGCGTTCTTCTCAAGGACAATCACATCGGTGCCGCAGGAGGTGTAAAACAGGCCATCTCCATGGCAAAAGCCTACGCTCCTTTTGTCCGCAAAATTGAAATAGAGGTAGAAAATCTGGATATGGTAAAAGAGGCAGTAGAAGCTGGTGCGGACATTATCATGCTGGATAATATGACCACTGAACAGCTGAAAGAATCCATCGACTACATTGCCGGACGTGCCGAAATTGAAGTTTCCGGAAATGTAACAAAAGAAAATATTGCCAGACTCACTGGTTTGGGTGTAAATTATGTATCAAGCGGAGCACTTACACATTCCGCTCCTATTATGGATTTATCAATGAAAAATCTACATCCGGTGGAGTAAGCCCTATTCGGCTGAACTCCCCCACCGACAGCAATTATCAGAATGGAAGTCATCTGTTTCCCGCCATCAACACGTCCCAAAACGTGTTTGACAAAGGCTCTACACGGTAACAGGTAACTTTCATCACAAACCAGCAGACAGGAGATAAAAAATGAAAGGTGAAAAAAGACGAAAACAACTTCTGAATATCCTATCTTCCAGCAATAATCCCGTTTCCGGCGGTACCTTATCTAAGGAATTAAATGTAAGCCGCCAGATTATTGTCCAGGATATTTCTCTCCTGCGTGCCAACGGAGCCACCATTTTTTCCACCAACAAAGGCTATCTGCTCCAGGAGGACAGGAAATATTCCAGAGTTTTCAAGGTTTATCACACTGATGACCAGGTCGAAGAGGAATTAAGCACTATCGTAGACGCCGGCGGACAGATCCGCGACGTATTCGTCTACCACAAGGTCTACGGCGTGCTGAAAGCTGACATGGGAATCAAATCCCGCCGCGACATCCGCGCCTACATGGAGGAAATCAGCACTGGCAAATCCAGCCTTCTGAAAAATGTAACCTCCGGCTACCACTATCACACCATCGACGCCGAAAGCGAAGAAATTCTGGATGCCATTCAGGAAGAACTTCAGCAGAAGGGGTTCCTTGCGAAATTACAGGACTACGAGCCCGTGGATTTCTGGGGCGGTCAGGAATAAAAAGCGAAAAAATCTAAGAACCAGGCTGAGCACAAGTCTCATCCTGGTTCTTGTTATTCCAAAAGAATTTCAATCAACTCTGTTGTATTTAGAATATTTGAAAATATAAGGAAAACGCAATCTGTTACCTTCGTCTGACTATTTTGCTTTCCTGGTAATAGCGTTCCTTGTTCTTATACATTCTTTCATCTGCTTCTTTGGCAATGTCATAGATGTTATCCCATTCTTTCTCAGAACTGAAAACATATCCCCATGAGATCGTCATAGAATCCACCAGTTTCCCATGCCATTGTGCAACACGCCGATCAAAGCTTTCTATTATGCTTTGAAATTCCTTTGTATTTCCGGTGATGATCACAACAAACTCATCTCCTCCGATTCTGTAGACATTTCCATACTTTCCAAAACTTTCCCTCATACAATCGGCCGCTGCACATATAAGTTCATCACCTGCAGCATGTCCAAGAGAATCATTTGTATGTTTCAGGTTATTAAGATCCATGGAAATATATATCCATTCCTCGCGGAGATCAAGGTTGTTTATCCTTTCTTCGTATGCATGTCGGTTAAAGCATCTTGTAAGTTCATCTGTGTTTGATATGTACAGCAGTTTTTCTTTTTCATATTTTTCTTTCATAACTCTTGAAAGCATGTAGAACATACAGCAGGAAGCCAATACAAGATACACGCCAACTATGAGAACCGCAAAAATATTCCCTTGCCGATAAAAGGAACTGTCCATAGTTACAGCAACAATATAGCTGTCATACTGACTGAGTAAACATTTGCAGCGTTTTCCACCTATCCTTATGAATCGGACATCTGTCTCGCCGCTTTTTTTATCAGATGATACAACAAGTCCTTCCAGTTTCACGCCTATCTGTCTGGAATCCGTAGCACCTTTTACAATTTTTGTCTGGGAGTCTGCCACAAAAATTTCGATTCCCTTATAAACAGGCATATCACTTACTACAGCGGAGATTTCATTTTGCTTTAGTTCTTTAAGCAGACGCTTTGGTTCGATGCCGATCTGGATCATTCTGGTACCGGCTTCGTTCCATGTAATGGCATACATCAGTTCCTTTCCTTCAGCGGTATTCGGAGTAACATCCTGACACATGGTAAGATTTTTATTTTTAAGCATGGGCTTAAAATATTCCATCTGCTCTCCGGAGTCAAAACTGAAGCCATAGTATTTTGGCAAAGTACCACTGTAGATATATCCGTTTTTATCAAACAGATGAATTTCGTCTACTAATATCAAATCTGCTATTTTCTGCAATTCTTCTACATCATATTCCACCTGTGGTTTTGCATCTATAATATAGGATACAGCCTTTGCTCTTACTATATAATCGTCCTTTAGCGATTCGATGAGTCCATTTTCACTATCATCATTTTTATTGAGCACGGTGATAACACGATCCAGCAGTACTTTTGACATCCTGTATGTATTACTGTCATTGACATACTTTAAAATTCCGGCTTCAAGCAATAATGCAATCGCAATGGTCGCAAACGCTAAAAAAACAAGCTTTTTTTTCTTCATGGATATATTTTATCATAATTTCCATATGTAAACCATACATAATTTGCATGAATTTTCTCCGAAATTACCGTTCGGTTACTGTTCACTCCGTTCACAGTAACGCGCTTCGCGATGCACAGAAATCATGCATTCGCATGATTTCGCGCCGCAATTCTCGGGTTTTCTGTGAACTTTGTTCACAAAAAACGCCTCGCGGAATGCTACCAGTGAACAGTAACACCGTTCGTTACTGCTCACTCCATTCACAGTAATGCGCTTTGCGATGCACAAAAAGACGAACCTTCTTGTGACAAGCACAAGAAGTAGCGTTCACAACCTGGCCGGCAACTCATAAGATTTTTTTGTTATGTAAACCAATCATACTCGCCTAATTGCCTTTCAAAAACTGTTGAATATGATACCTTCTTATTGTCACGAGCAAAAAAATTACCTCATCTCGTGCGCATAATTCCCCCATATTTTCACATACTATCCATACACTACAAAATATGGAAACCCACAAAACAAACAAGCTCTATAGTGTGTTTAAAAAAGTCAATTGTTTCCCACAATTGCATCATAAAGTACAGGAGGAACAGATAAATGAAAGCCACAGGAATCGTAAGAAGAATAGATGATCTGGGCCGGGTGGTCATCCCAAAAGAAATCCGTCGGACCCTGCGAATCAAAGAAGGTACCCCACTTGAAATTTTCACCGACCGTGAAGGTGAAATCATTCTGAAAAAATACTCCCCAATCGGAGAGCTTAGCCTTTTTGCAAAAGAATACGCCGAGTCCCTCTCCCATTCCACCGGCATGCTTTCCTGCATCACCGACCACGACCAGGTAGTAGCTGCTGCCGGTCCGGGAAGTAAGGAATTCATTGGAAAATTGATCAGCAGCCAGCTGGAAGCTGTTATCAATGACAGAGAAGCCAAATGTCTTAGTGCCAGAGACCGTGGCAAAGTCCCTGTGGTGGATGAACAGCCGGCTCCATCCACATCCCAGGTCATCCAGCCCATCATAGCCGCCGGAGATGCTATCGGCAGTGTCATCCTCATAGGAAAAACCGACAAAGACATTCCCGGCGCCAGCGAAAAGCTTCTGGCGCAGACTGCTGCCGGGTTTCTTGGACGGCAGATGGAACAATAATTTTGTTATCGCTGCAGTCAACGTCTCGATAGAACCTGTTTGAAAAATTATTCCCGCAATCTGCCAGTGAACAGAAACTAAAAAACTGCTGTATCCATTTAACTCCTCTTCAAAGTCCATTAAATGGTACAGCAGTTTTCGAATTTATATACCTCAACAATCCTGTTCTGTTTTCTCTTCAGATACAGTGCTACCCTGCTTGCCCTGATCCCGCATCTTCTGCCTCTGCCTGGTAATATCAAAATACTCCGGCGAAATAATCCCACGGGCAACCAGTGCATCAAAAACCTCCTTCTGCGACCGCGTCATCACCATACCCACAGTTGAATTATAATCTGTAAGCACACATCCTGTCTTCTCGATCATCCAGAACAGTGCCGAATCATTCTCCGGGATCATCTTCCAAATCTCCTTCTCCGGATATGGCAAAAGCGCCATCATGGTCTGAAGATGGCCCTTCTCCTCAATCAATCTGTAATCCCCATCCGGCATAATAACTCCATCTGAGAAATTCGGAATCTGATCAGCTTTCTGCAAAAGCTCCTCTGTAATCTTCACCACAAGTTACCCCCTGTAAATTATTTTTTAACGGACATGTCGCCTGTCGGCGACATCACCATATATGAAAGTCAGCTGTTCCGCGCCTATGGCGCTCCCACAGCTGCCGACATCATTTATTTTTCACAGCACCGCACATGTTTTCCCCTATTATACCATGCCGCTTATATAAGTGCCACCAATTTAAATTTTCTCATTTTCATGAATTAATGAATAACCTCCAATTTTCTGGACACCCTATAAATACAGACAGGTACAACAGCTGTGAACAGAATGTATGTAGAGGTGAAAAGAATATGAGGAAAAACAGAACAGCAAAATTTATTTTCAACGGCGCTCTCCTTGCAGTTATGGCAGTTCTCGGAGTGACCGCTTACCAGGTTGCAAACAAACCAGAACATATTCAGGAAGTGCTTCCATTGGAAAGCACCAAGGAAAATGACACTGCCAAAGCAGATGGAGCCAACTCAACTGATGATTCGTCCCTTGCAGAAGCAGGTACTAACATGGTAGAAGCAGATCTGGACGGAATTTCCGATACCGGAATCCTAGACAGTGAGTCTTTGATAAACGAATCAGATAATTCATCCGCAACAGACATGGCAAGCCTTGACAATACCGTGGACTTAACCAATTCTGCTGACATTAACGATACCGCTGATATTTCCAGCTCCTCTGACATTGGAGAAAGTACCAGCGTAAACGCCCAGATCTCCCTGCACAAAGGACCGGAAATCAACTTCTCGGAAGATACATTAATGGAGTGGCCGGTAAACGGACATGTTCTCATTGATTACAGCATGGATCAGAGTGTTTACTTCCCAACTCTGGATCAGTATAAACTGAGCCCTGCGATTTCCGTACAAGCAGTGGAAGGTGCCCCTGTAGTTTCCGCAGTAAACGGAACCGTATATTCGATTGAAAATAATGCCCAAACTGGCACTACCGTCACCATGGAGCTTGGAAACGGCTACCAGGCAATCTATGGTCAGCTTACTGATCTGGACGTTGCTGAAGGCGATACCGTCACCAAAGGTTCCATCATAGGCTATGTCGCAGCTCCTACCATTTATTACAGCGAAGAAGGCAGTAACCTGTACTTCGCCATGAAAAAAGACGGAGAACCAATCGACCCGATCACGTATCTGCCGTAAAAAAAATTCAGTCCATGAAATATCAACATTCACAAAAGTAAAAAAACAACGTATAATAAAGCAGGTGGGAAAATCCGCAGTCGGTACCTAAATCCTACCTGCTTTTTCCAGTCCTTCCAGGCAGCTAAGAGCCCGGAACCCGCCATGGTAGCCATTCTGACACGCTATAGTATTCTTTTGGACTGCAAATAATATACCAGCTTACCGATTGCTTTTTATAAAAATAAGGAGCATTGTCAGCCAGTTAACAGCATGACGATACTCCTTTACATAAATATTTATTTAATTCCTAAACGGACATGTCGCCTGTCGGCGACATCACCATATATGAAAGTCAGCTGTTCCGCGCCTATAGCGCTCCCACAGCTGCCGACCGCATTCGTAATCCGGGCTATCACCCTACTTACTCATACGCTCTAGCCCGTCCGATATCCAATAATTCGCTCATGTAAGCATGGCTCATTCTTGGCTGCCGTCCGGGACTTTCATAGTAAAACATTAAGAACTTTCACCTTACAACCCAAAAAGGAGCCCCATGAATTACACCTACATCGTCCAGTGTGCCGACGGTACTCTTTACACCGGATGGACAAACTGTCTGGAAAAGCGCCTGAAAGCCCACAACAGCGGCAAAAACGGAGCCAAATACACCAAAACCAAACGTCCGGTAACCCTTGTCTACTACGAAGGCTACGCCACCAAAGAAGAAGCCATGAGCCGGGAATATGCAATCAAACAATTAACCCGGGCAAAAAAATTAGCCCTGATGGAATTTTAGAGGAGATCACAGTTCCTTCTAAATATTAAAAATTATTAAAAAACTTCGTCTAAAATATTTGTTACAGGTAACTTCATTACTAATATTTTACCTTACCATATCATCAAATCGGCATATTCGCCACAAAACAATACATCACAATAAAATGACACGCGCTTCCCAGCATAATAAATACGTGGAAAATCTCATGTGACCCAAAATTCTTATGTTTCGCATTAAAGATGGGAAGCTTCAATGCATAGATCACACCGCCAATCGTATAAATAATTCCCCCCGCCAGCAGCCAGCCAAATCCAGCCTTAGGCAATGCATGAATAATTGGCATGAACGCAAGCACACACAACCAGCCCATTCCAATATACAGCACAGAAGAAATCCATTTCGGACAAGTCACCCAGAATGCCTTAAATACAATTCCCAGAATTGCTGTCGCCCACACAAGTGCGCAAAGTATATATCCAATCTTGTTATGAAGAACAATCAGGCACACCGGCGTATAGCTTCCCGCGATCATTACAAAGATCATCATATGATCCAGCTTCTTCAGTCTGCGGTTCACCTTCGCCGTAGAATCAACGGAATGATAAAGAGTACTTGCCGCATAAAGCAGCATCATCGTAAGAATAAACACTCCCAGTGCCACAATATGAATATGATCGCTCCACTCTGACGAGCGAATCAATAAAGGCGCTGCTCCCACTGCTGCCAGAAGAAAAGCAATCCCATGTGTAATCGCACTTCCCGGATCTTTTAATTTAAATTTCATGATAGCACCTCCTAAAACTTTTCCAAAGTAACTTTTCCAGAAATCAGTCTGGTTCCTAGGTTTATAATGTTTCGCAAACTTTATCATGTAGTTTTAATTACTACATCATAAAGTATGTGTTATACTATAACACTTTTTTTGAAAAATGCAAGGGGTTTTACAAAACTTTTATAATAAAAGTAATTTTTTGACTTTCAGCAACATTTTTCACCTTCCCATCTCCATCACCACCTCAACCTCCATCTCCGGAAAATATGTCTCCAATATCTCCTCCCAGCTACTCCCTTTCTTCGCCATCTCATTCCCCCCATACTGGGAAAATCCAAGCCCATGTCCTTTTCCTTTACATAAAAAGCGTACCATTTTTCCTACTTTCTGCACGGAAAAATCTGCGGAAGCCAGATGCATGCCCTGTCGAAAAGTCTCACCCTCAAGCCAGTTTCCATCAGCTGTCAGCGCAGTCACATAACCGGCACTATCTCGCTTTTTGACCACCAGCTTCGCAGGAAGCTGACTGGCAGGCACATATGCACTGTTTACATAGCCTGGAGCCTCCCTGTCCTGACTGCTTTCCACTGATTTCAGATAGCCATATTCTGCACTGTGAAAAACTTCTGTCCCATCCCTGGTTTTACCGCTGCTGATCTCATGATACGGAACTAATTTCAGCTTTCCATTATATGTAAGAACCTGCCCGGCCGTTGCCTCTGCCGCTGCTCCATACTGCTGCAGCTTATCCACCGCACTCAGTAATTTCCAAACGCCTCCATATCCAACAACAAAACTCCTGCCACTATTTAATTCTGCTATTCGGAAGGATAACACCTCTTCATCTTCTGTCGCAGCTGTCATTTGCTCAACTCTTCTTTCCCTGTTTTTCCCTGCGATACTTTCACTTACTTCATCCAGAATTTCTCCTTCACTTTCCCCCTCCTCCAGCCGCCTGTACACCTCCGACCTTGCAATCACCGCCTGAGCTTTCACCGCTTCCTCCGCATAATCCCCTTTCATCTGTACCAGCAACATCAGCGGAACCATATCCTCCACCCCCGGAGAATGCAGTAAAAGTGCTTTATCCGCCCCATTCAAGGCGATTGTACACATATACGGCAATAATAAAATGAATGGAATAAACAGCCCTGAAGAATAAAAGCTCCGAAACCATTTTCTCATATATTTCCTGCACTTTGCCATTGCTTAAAAATAATCGGCATACCTGATGTTCCCGGTTTCAGGAATCTTTCTCGCTTTGCCGCATAAGCAACAGCTCTCCTGACTCTCTCATTTCTCCCTATTATATGCACAATTGCAAAAACTTATTAACCGTAGTATACTGTACCCATTATTGCGCAGACACGGTAACAAAGCGTGTAACTGCTAATTTTCAAAGTAAATATAACGGAGGTTTTTCATGACCGCACTCTTTCTTGCACCCCTATACATCCTGATCAATGCATACGTTGTCCGTTGGATGATACGATGGATGGGCGCCTGTCACAGACTTTTTCAGACAATGGCATTTCGCGCTTCCTTTATAGGAGTTTACATAATATTAGCAACAGCCCTGCTCACCGGCTTTCTCATCAAAAAGCCGGCCAACCTGCACCGTATTCTCAAGCATACAGGTAACTATTTTCTCGGAACTTTCATCTATATTCTGCTGGTAATCGCTGTCGTTGATTTTGGCCGTCTGATACTGAAATACATATTCCATGCCCCGTTTATCGGGCACCGCAGCACTTTCGTCATCACAGGCCTGATCTGCACCATACTGATCATCAGCCTCAGTGTTTACGGAATCCTTCATGTAACCCATGTGAAAACTACATCTTATGAGATAAACGTTGAAAAAACAGTTGACGACATGGATTCCCTGAAAATAGTCCTTCTCGCTGATACCCATTTCGGCTACAGCATGGGAACCGCCCAGGCAAAACGAATTGTGAAAAAGATTAATGCTGAAAATCCAGATGTAGTCTGTATCGCAGGTGATATTTTCGATAATGAATATGACGCCATTTCCAAACCAGATAAATTAAAAGAAATTTTAAAAGGAATTAAGTCCAAATATGGAGTTTACGCCTGCTGGGGCAATCACGACCTGAACGAACCAATCCTGGCAGGTTTCACCTTCAGCGGAACAGAAGATAACTACAATGATCCCAGAATGGAAGAATTTCTTACAGACGCAGGAATTCACCTGCTAGACGATGAATCTGTTCTGATTGACAACAAATTTTATATTGTCGGCCGCCGGGATGCCTCCCGATGCGAAAAAGTGGAAGGTTCCAGAGCCACTCCGGCCCAGCTTACCGAATCGCTGGACCAGAGAAAACCAATTATTTTCATTGACCATCAGCCAAAAGAATTAGACAAGACAGCAGCTGCCGGTGTTGACCTTGACCTTTGTGGTCACACCCATGACGGCCAGATTTTCCCCGGAAACCTGATTATCCATCTATTCTGGGAAAATTCCTGTGGCTACCTTCGAAAAGGAAATATGCACAACATTGTCACTTCCGGAGCCGGAATCTGGGGGCCGAACATGAGAGTCGGCACCAACAGCGAAATCTGTCCGATTACAGTTTATTTTAACAATTAATATAACTGTTCCGCAGATACTATACCGCGAGATGTTTTCGTGAACATAGTTCACAGTTACATTAAATCAACCGATTATGCCCCTACGGACTGCCTCTGCACACCCATCGTTCCATGCAAGGCAGTCCCTTCTCATGTGAAACATCCCGTATCCGATTTCCCCTTCTTCCTCGCAGCCCAGCCCTTTCCACTAAAGCCTGTCCACGCTTCACCACATCTATTCCTTCCAGCATCTTTCCCTGGAAAAATCTTCCCACTACACCTTTTTCATATATTCCATGAGCTTCATGCGCGCCCAGCTCCCAGCCAGTCACCACACTCAGCCATCCATTCATCCTTACAGCCAGTCCGCCGATTCCACCAATCAGTCCCTTTATTCCCTGCATACCCCGTCCATTTTCACCCATCACTCCCATGAAAAAGCAAGTCACCACAGTCATCACCATATTGAAACGTTCTTTCAAACTGAATTTATTTTCCCGGTTGAAATATTTTTTCAATAATCTCATAAAGGTCCTCCTTCTTGTCATGCCTGTCCAAAATCCAAAAGCTCATCACCGCCGCTGTCTCCTAATGCAATTAACTTTGTACCATTTCAGGCACTTTTTCTGCCTCCGGCAGACTGCACGGACAGCTAACAGCAAACAGCCGCCAGAATATGCCTGAAAAAATTCATCTGCGAACTGCGCACTTTTCATGATTGTGCAGGGTCTAGAGCATGTTTGAAAAAGGCTTTCTGCAAGATGTGCGTCACAATTTGTGGGA
>ERZ781274.345-NODE-345-length-19668-cov-12.316474_pt1 | contig 19668 bp, 23 predicted proteins | sample MGYA00375852_ERZ781274 | MGnify/ENA primary metagenome ERZ781274 (study PRJEB29790, sample SAMN03653692) | human gut metagenome | host: Homo sapiens | place: USA: Dallas, Texas | collected 2013-07-09 | study: EMG produced TPA metagenomics assembly of the Gut...
TGCGAACAAAAATCGATGTATCGAAAACTCAAGGCGCTCACTGCGTGAGCGCCACGGGAACCTAAGCGCGTGGCTTGGACGCACTACAGATAACAGCACCATCTCTAGTTGGCCTGTGGCTAAGACAATGGCCAGGTTAGATGTAGGGGATTTACCAGAGAGAAAAATCTTTCCAAAGCCTTAAGGAAGCAAGAAGAGCAAGCGCAGCAATGTTTGGCGTGCACGCCAGGGCTGAGAGAGGGGGAAGTTTTTAAGGCTGTAGAGGAAGAGATCAACTGCCAGTTGATATATAAATAACCCTTGAGCTCTCCCAGATTTCCACATTTTCCCTTGATTTTCTGCGGAAAACCCATGTTCACCACTTGCCTACACTGTACCTACTATGGTATAGTAGGTACATCAGGAGGAAAGAGGTTCCCCTGACACTCAAAGAAAGAGGAAAGACAATGAAAACCGTCGAAGAAGTGATCTACCTTGTCGATCGAAACAGCCCACTACCACCGGCAGCTACATTCATTCTTAGCCCCGATAATACGGACGAAGATAACGAAGCGTGGCTACGCAAGGTTCTTCCTGACCTGCCAGAAGAAGATGAAGACTGCGAGCTAATCACAGCCCTTCTTGAAGCTGAGCGCCTTCTTTTGCGCCCAGGAGAACTGAATCCGTTTATCGGAGTGCTTTACGACGCTTTCGAGGTTCATCGAATCAAGCTACTTTTTGGTGGCGGTCAGATCGAAGAAGACCAAGTTTTTGGAGCAGGAAACCGCGACCACGACGCGATTTGGAATCAGATTTTCGCTCATTGCGAGGCCATTAACCTTGACCCCGGAAACGCGTCCTGGGAAGAAATCCTCATTGTCATGGAAGAACTTGCCCCGGATCGAGTAAACGAACTGATCGCATAAAGGCGATCTAGGAATGGCCCTGAACCCCTTGGGTTTGGGGCCATTTTCCTTGATTTTCTACGAAAAAACTTAGGTCCAACACTTGCCTACACTGTACCTACTATGGTATATTAGGTGTATCAGGAGGAAAGAGGTTCCCCTGACACTCAATGCTGGAGGCAGTCATGAACCGCTGTGGGTTTGTTGGTTTTTATGTGAACAATTTCAGTGCTTGCACGCCGAATGAAATTTTCATCGACAGTGAGAATGGCTCTGAAGCTGATCTGGAGGCGTGGTTTCAAAAGACGATTGAAAACATGTACGGGGACGGGGAAGAAGCGGCGATTGAGAGCATGATGCAAGAAGTCAAAGAGGCCTTGCATGATGCTAACAGTAGTTTCATTCCGATCTTTGAAAGCGTCTTCACCTACGATGCCCTACCTGTTTATTACGGAGGCCAAAAAGATGAACATCATCTTTTTGAGGCCAAAGGAAGAAACCGTGAGGGAATGATGACTTTTATTTCCAATCAGTGCGAAAAATTAAATATCGACACCGGCAAAGCGTCCTGGGAAGAAATCCTTACAGTCCTAGAGGCAGTCAATCCTGATTGTGTGCGCCAACTACTCACGTAAAAGCGAAACAAACTGTTTTAGGCCCCTTGAGGGGCCTAAAACAGGCGTTAGTTTTCGAGGCGCAACAACTGTGTAGACCAAAAGAAGCGTTAGAGGATAAAAAGGTGGGCACCCATTGGGTGCCCACTTAGTTTCCCTGTTTCCAAACGAAGTTTGAGCCAACCCCACGTGAGCGGGGAAAACGGTTTTTCAACCAATGCTCTAATGCACTACGTTGGTTCATCCCCACTTTCGCGGGGAATATTTCCACCCCAGGGAGAGGTGGGTAACTGATTCCCAACAGGAATGCCGCTAAATGCGGTCTTCCTAAAGGGTGTTAAACCCGGAGGCTTAACAACTTCTATTCTAGCAGCCGTCAGGTCATTTCCAAGCAGTTTTGTGTGTATATTTTCGCCGCCCTGGCCCAAAGCTAGGGCTGCGAAAATATACATACATAAAGCGTGCTTTACTTGCATGAATAGTGTTATAACGCTATTCTTAGCTGTAAAGCACGCTTTATATATAGCTTTAGTGCTTCAGGAGAACGGAGAAGTTCATGGCCGTTGTAGCTGTTGTGAACACGAAAGGCGGCGTTGGTAAGACAACGACGAGCATGTATTTAGCGGCGGCAGCGGCGCGCGAAGGTTTGCGCGTTCGCGTCGTTGATATGGACATGCAGGGAACCGCGTCAGACTGGTTTCTTCTTGCAGAAGAAGAAGGGGAGGGCTTGCCCTTTGAAGTGGTCACGATGAACGTTGCGTCCCTTAAGCGAGGTCTTGCAGACCGAGGCGTAGACGTTGCGATCATCGACACCCCGCCAGGCCAGGGCGCAGTGATTGACGCGGCGATAGACGCGGCAGATTTCGTTGTGGTTGCGTCAGGCGTGGGGAGCGCGGACATGTGGCGCACCGTGGCCACCGCCGAAGTCATGGGCGGGGTGCCGTGGAAGGTGCTTGTTGTGCGCGCTGAGAAGAACACCGTCGCCCTACGGGAGACGGTGGCCTACCTGGATGAGGGCGGGGTGCCACGGTTTAACACCGTGATTCCCACACGCCAGGAGATCGTTCGAGCACCGGGAACGATCCCGATTGAGTTGCACGGATACGAACAGGTTTGGAACGAGCTTAAAGGAGCACTGAAGTGAGCACTGGAATGAAGTTGCATGCCCCTAAGCGCACGCGTAGCGTCGCTGACACATTCCGAGTTGAGGACGAAGCACCCGCGACGACCGAGAAGCCGGTCATGCTCAATATTCGCGTTTCAAGCGACTTTCGCGAGGCCCTGAAGCTCTGGGCAACCGCTCATAACACGAGCGTTACCCAGGTCGTTGTAGAGGCCGTACAGGCCTACACCGGCGTTGACCCAAGTGATCCGAATGTCCTGGCTAAAGCCCAGGTACACGCGGCGGATATCCTCAAGGTCCGAGCCGAAAAATAGAGGCGGGTAAAAGGCGGGGGCTAAGAGCAAGTAGTGCTCTTAGCCCCCGCCTTTTACCCCTCGTACTCTTGTGTTTCAGGAGCGGAATCGCTCTCAGGAATAGGGGCGTGCGTGGGAGACGCTTCCACTTCATCGCCGCTTGGAGCGGCGAGGTGAAGTGCGCGAGCCCACGCACCGTTGAGTGCGAGTATTTGGCGCGCTTGGCGCGTGGAATAGCCGAGTTCTTCCAGGGAGGAAATCGCCTCGTTAATGAGTGCGATTTGATCACTGATTGCTTTTTTAGCGGCATCGACGCTGCGCGAAGCGCGAAGCTCAATTCGATGACGCTCACGCATATTTTCCGTAGCTGAAAGTTCCATTCTTTTCTCCTAAATCTTCATTGAAGATGACGAGACTTAGTGTAGGTCCGTGGTTAGGTTTTTCCTATAAGTGCGGTAGCATTCCAATCTATCCCGAAAGGGGTAGATTGGTTAGCAAGCATCGGATATGATTATCATAGCGTTTCCGTTGGAAACACTATGATTGCTCAAATCCTAAGATGCGTGGGACACCCACACCCGAGAGTAGATAAACGCTTCAGAGAAAGGGGGCGCGTTGTGACTGATAAGGTTCAACCCAAGCGGGCGCGTCCGGTAATGAAGGGCGTTTATTTCAGTGCAGATGAGTGGGCACGCGTTGAAGCTTTGATGGAGCGTGCGCGGGTTTCGTCTTTTTCGGACTTCGCTAGGGTTGCTGTTTTACATCCTCAGATCACGGTTAATGAACGCGCCGGGGACGTGCGCGAGGTTCTTGCAGCCTTGGCCCCTATCGGTACTAACGTCAACCAGGTTGCCCGTCACGTGAACACGCGCCGGGCGGTTGAGTTAGAAGAACTTCATGAGCTACGCAAACTTTTAGAAGAAGCCGTTCGCATCCTTGCGCAATATCGCGATGGGGGTGTGAGCAGTGGCGACCGTGAAAGTCATCAAGATTAATTCGACGGTTAGCCGCGCTTTGGATTACATCGCCCAGGCGTACAAGACCGATTCAGGAACCCTTGTTGATTCCAATGTTGGGCCTTGTGTCGATATGAAGTTGATCGCCGACCAGTACGACTACGTGCGTGAGTTGAGCGAGGCTGCGCATACGCGAGGCAAGCGCGGCAGCGTCCTTGCCTATCACGTGATCCAGTCATTTAAGCCCGGCGAAGTCAGTCCCGAAGAGGCCCACGAAATCGGATTAGAGTTCGCCCGCCAGATCAGCGAAGACGGCGCGCACCAGTACGTGATCGCGACTCACGTTGACCGCGACCACATCCACAATCACATCATTTTTAACGCCGTCAATCAGGAGACCTTGCACCGCTACCAGATGCCTTTGTCCAGGCTTGGACAGTGGCGCGCATGGTCAGATGATTTATGCCGAGCACACGGACTGTCCGTTATTGAAGAACCCAAGCGCGGTGTGGCGCGGGCAATCGGGAGCGTGTATGCGAGCGTGCGCGGGCACTCGAAGTTGGATGAGTTGCGCGACGTAATCGACCAGGCTGTAAGGCGCGCGAGTTCCTTTGAGAACATGCGCGCGCTTCTTACAGATCTTGGCGTGGAGGTTGCCGTGCGGGGCCGTCACATCACGTTCCGTGACGTGGAGGGAATGAAGCGGCCTGTGCGCGGAGTTCGCCTGGGAGCGGCATACACGGAGGCCGCGCTTATGGCCCGTATCGGGCGGGCGAGCGTGAGTGAGTTCGTGGTGTTTAAGCCGGACATGATTAAGCCCCACGGCAAAAACACTGTCAGCATTCAGCTGCCTGGGGCACCTAAAGGGACGCGACTTGTGGTTCCACGCCAGGCGTGCGTGGATCACGGCGGCCACGTTCGCGTCTACCTGGATGATGAGCGCATGAATACGATCATTGATCGGTGGGGATGTTTTGACAGTCAGATCAAAACCCCCAAGCTGTACCGCTTTTTTGCGCCGCCCGAAGTCATGCATCTTCAAAGGGACAAGGCGAGTGCGAACATGTCTACACGCGGTATTACAGCAGCGCAGAAGCGCTACTACCGGTGGGTAGACATGCGAGCAGCTGCCTTGCACGAAACGTTCACGCGCTACAACCTCAATGCCGACCTCAAGGCCATGAGTACGTGGGAACGCCGAGACGTTCTTGTAAGCGCGCAAAGAAAACACACGGAAGCGTTGAAGGACCTTGAAGCAGCTGTTGTTGCCTTACAGAAGGCAACTGACAGCGGCGAGGGAGCGCTTCAAGCCCGCGCGCTGGTTGAAAACCTCGAAGCGCAGGCAATCGAATTCGGGGACGTAGAAGCCTTAATTGCTCATTCCATTCACACACTCGATGAAATCGAAAGGAGTCCACAGCATCATGGACGGGGAACAAATCGTAGTGGCTTTAGCGCAGTCGGGCGCACAAATCAGCGTTGAAGTTGCCAAGCTGAGCGTGCACCTACTGATCAAAGCTTTTAGTGCAGCTAAACGCGCCGTGCACAAGGTAGCATCGCAGGCCACTCAGCCACTCAAGCATGGGCAAATAAGTGTGCGCGCGCTGCAAAAGAGCGCAGGTGGGGACGTGCGTCACGAGGCCGTCAGTCCTGAGCTGATTAGTCAGCTGAAAAAGGAACTGAAGGCCTACGGGGTAGATTTTTCCGTCACCTCTGGTGCGGACGGGAAAAGCTACGTGCACTTTTCCGCAAAGGACATGCCCGCAATCGAGTACGCGCTAGAGCAAACCCACGCCAAAGTTGTGGGAACTGTACTCTCAGAACGATTGGAAGAACCAGCGGTAGACGGGCCAAAGAAAACGCCCGCCGCTAAAACGCGCGCGGACGTTAAAGAATCCATCGAAGCACGCGCGAAAGCCATTAAGGCTGAAGCGCCCAAGGCCGCTCTTTCGCGTTCAGTGCCCGTTAAAGGCGTGCGATGAACAGCGACGAGACGCTCATTTTCGCCCAGGGCACGATCAACGGAGACGTGGACGTGCGCGGGGAAGATGTTTCTTTCCCGCTGGAAGTTGGAGATAACCGCGTGTGGGTTTACGCCCAGGGCGAGGTTGCACGCGGTTTCATCCAGGCCGCGATCACCCCAGGCGATGGGGTGATTGTTCACGGCGTTTTACGCGTTGAAGACATCGCAGGGCGAAGCCTTGCATCCATTGATGCCAGCGTGGTTGCGGTTGATACCCGTAAATGGGTGGAGCTGTGAACAGCGACGGCGCGCGCATTCTCATTCTTGCCCACGACCAGGACGAGGCCGAGGGCTTAGAAGAATTCGCGCCGGTGACTTTCATTGAGACGGGCACGCTCAAGGCTGAGCTCATCTGCGATTCCTTGAAGATCCCAGCCTTACCGGCATACATCTATCAGCTTGGGGAAAGCATGATTGTTGCAGCCAACAGCCCGCAACAACTGATTTCCCGCATCCAAGGGCTTGTAGCGGTTTGCGCACCGCCGGTTCCTACTCGCACGCAGGAGCCAGCCAGGGCGGAAACCATCGAGCGTGTGCGCACGCGCGAAGACGTAGCGCAGCGCATCAAAGAACGCGCCCAGGTGCGCGCTCAGGAGCACCAGCGCAGGCGCGAGAACAATTTGCGCGCATACAAGCGCACTTTAGAGGAGGCACACAATGACGACGTTTAAGAAAACCTCGCTCATTTTCCCGCTCATTGCTTCACTGATCGCCGCCTGGCTTGGCAACAAGATTGCCTACCAGGTGCGCAGCGATCACGAAGCGGGAGTTGGGCCAAGCGACCTCATTAACAACAGCGTGAACGATGTTGTTTCAAACCCTTGGCACGTGTCGTTTGCCCAAACTGATCTGATCGTTGCGCTTGTATGCGCGCTGCTTGTATGGCTCACCTGGGCATACCAGGCAACCACGAAACGTAAGTGGCGCGACGGGCGCGAGCACGGCTCAGCTGAGTGGGGGACGAGCGCGGATATTCGCCCCTACATCAACAAGAAGGCGCGGGAAAACATGGTTTTTACCCGCACCGAACGGCTGAACTTGGACGGACGCGCCACCCAACGCAATTTGAACGCGATGGTGATTGGCTCTTCAGGTTCAGGTAAATCTCGCTACTACGTGCTTCCCAACCTGTACCAAGCCAACACCAGCTTCATTGTCACTGACCCTAAAGGCGAGCTATTGCGGGCCAGCGGGACGATGCTTGAAGCGGAAGGCTACAAGATTCGGTGCCTGAATCTTGTTGATTTCGCGTCCTCAGAACGCTTCAATCCCCTTGCCTACTTCAACCCTCAAGCCCCTGAAGCGGATTGTCAGATCCTCACGCACAACTTCATTGCCAATACCAACGGGCGCAAGCCGTCTACGGGCGCGGACTTTTGGGAAAAAGCCGAGCACGCCCTATTGAATGCCCTGATCGCCTACGTTTATTTCACGGAAGGCCCCCAGGGCAGCCTCGTTGACGTTGTCGATCTTCTTTCGCGTATGCGAGCAGCAGAGAAGGGCGAAGAGAGCAGCGAAATCAATGAAGTTGATGCTCTCTTCGAGGCCGTGAGGGAAGAAATCGAAGCTTTTGAGGAAACCCCCGAAGCCTACGACGCTGAAGCCGCCAATGCCTTAGAAGGCCTGCGCTTTGCGCTTCAGCAGTACACGACGTACACGCAAGGCGCGGGCGAAACAAAGAAATCAATCATCATTTCTTTGGGTGTGCGCATGGCCCCACTGCACATGTCCGCACTACGCACGCTCCTTGGCTCGGACACCATCGCCGCGCACAAGGTCGGGGATGAAAAAACCGCGTTGTTCCTGATCATTCCCGACACGCACGCCACGTACAACTTCCTTGTATCCATCTTCTATGAATGTATTTTCGAGAAGTTGCTCTACGTTGCCGACCACCAGGCAGGCGGGCGGCTGTCCATTCCCGTGCAATGCTTCATGGACGAGTTCGCAAACATCGGTGCGATCCCCAGCTTTGAACGCAAAATCGCAGTTATGCGTTCACGCGGCCTGTCTGTTTCCCCTATTCTTCAGACCTATGCGCAAGGCAAAGCCTTGTACAAGGACGACTGGGAAACCATCGTAGGCAACTGCGATTCACTGTTGTTCCTGGGAGGCGCAGAACCTTCCACAACCGAGTTCCTTTCCAAGAGGTTGGGCAAGGAAACCATTCACTCACGCGATGAATCCGTACAGCGCGGCACCACTGGAAGCATGTCTACTTCCGTGCGCACGCTTGGACGCGAATTGCTCACGCCCGATGAAATCGGACGCATGAGCGGGGAGGAATGCTTGTACTTGCTTCGAGGCCTACCACCCTTTAAATCGCGTAAGCTCCCAGCCCCGCAAACCGGAACCTACGTATATACGCCAGGGCTTGTGAGCGATCCAGGATCAGACTTCCAAGCCCACGTAATCGATACCGAAACCGGGAAAGAGTACGTTCTACCCATCACGCTATAGCTTTACAGCTATACATAAAGCGCAGGCTAGCACTGGAAACACAGTGCTAGCCTGCTAGCGTGCTAGCCCCTTTGAGGGCTTAGTCGCATCTGGAACATGCTTCGCAAGCACCTCACGGGCACGCTCACGATGACGAGCAAGCAACGCTTCCTTCGTCACGGGCACGCGTTCACGAACGCTTGGTTCCTGGCTCACGCGCATCACCCCATCAGGTGTGCGCTCGCCCTGGGCCACCAGGACGGGAGCCTCACGCAAAACAGCAGCATGAAAGCGCCGGTATGAGGAAACCTTGCACGGCGTTTCATCCAGGACGGATTGAATCACCTCACGCGGCTTGGAAGCGCCTTCAGGAGTGTAGATAGAATCAACCACTTCGGTTGGTACTCGCCTAGCGGTACCTCCCTTCTCCCAGGCGTGCACGTACCGTGCGAACGTGGATTCACGGGAGAAGGAACGCGACGCATCAATCTCAACAACGCGCGAGGAATACCCTTGAGCCTCAAGGAGTTCGAAGAGCTCTTTCACAGGGCGGTTTTTTGCGCTGACCTGGTCAATGATCACGTTGTAGCCACTGCGCACAGCAAATAAGCGCACTTTACGTGCGATGAATGAGGACTCAGCGTGCACGAGGCTAGCAAGATCAAGGTCAGAAAAAACTTCCCCCGCTTGTGCTTCAAGCCGTCGCACAACAGCGGGCTTGATGAAAGAATCCAACGAACCATCGGCCCGAGCATGATTGATGAGCGCAGTTTTAATCGCGTCAGCATCAATGACGACGAAATCATCACGGCTCAAACCACCCGTAATGTGTGTATCCCCTTGCTCAAACAACGTGCGTAAGCTCGTTGATTTGCCCGAGCCAGGCGGGCCAGCCAGGACAATTGCAACTGGGGTTTGACCTTCAGGAACAGGCAAATGCCCCTGAAAAAACTCCGCAATAATCTGATTGTGGAGGTCTGCCCGAATTGGAAGGGCAACCAATTTGCCCTTTGAATCGAAACGAAACCACTCGGGATTATTCACCGTTGCCGTAGTGGCATCGTGACGCAAGTGTGGTTCAAGTTCTTGGAGAAGCGAATAGTGGGAAGCGATCCACTCAAGCGAGGGAGTCTCACTCACTTTCTAACTCCATAACTTTTCTACTTGCTTCCTCGATTGCTTCGTACAGTTCCCACGTGATCAGGCCGTCATCACGTGCCAACTCCAAATCGTGACTGTAGTTGCCTTCCAAGGTGCCAACCGAAATATCAAGCCAGTTAGCGGGATCGGATAACGTATAGATCCCCATGTCGTAGTGCGCACACAACGTAATGAGCTGATCCTCACTAACATTTCCCGCCCTGTATTCTTCGGCAATACGCCGAACAGTGCACAGTCGCTCAAGTCCCAAGCGGCTTAAAAGCCCAGGAGCGTGAGCGCGGATCATCTCGGCTACAGCGTGAAAGTCGAGTAGTTCCATCCAATCAAACTCGGAAGTGTCGACCTTTCGACGCGTACCTGTGTAGTAGTAGCCGAAATGAGGAAGAAGTGCGCATAGTTCTTCGTCTTCGAGGTTGCCCGCCTCAAACTCACGGACCATTTGAGCAGTCGTTAGCAGGCGATCCAGGCCAAGCGCAGCAAAGCCCTCGGGTGCGTACGTGCGCACAATCGCCTCAACCTCATCACGACTCATCGCAAGGTCCGGTGTAACAAACTGTGTCATGGCCTCAACCTCGATTCCATCAAAGCAAGGCGCACACGTCCTTGCATTTTCATTCTATCAAGAGGCCAAAAAGCACGCTAGCTTGCTAGCGTGCTTTACAGCATAGTTCTTCTATCCGCTTAAATCCACGGCTAACATGCTAGCAAGCTAGCTAGTTAGACGGGGGAGGGGCAGCGTCCGTGTCCTTAATATATCGGCGCGCGACAACCTCAGCGTAGCCGCGCGAGAACGAGGAAAACTTTGCGTATTGCACGGGCACACCAAAAGTCGGAGCGTGAATAAACGTATCGTTTCCCACGTAGATACCCACGTGCCCAAAAGAGGCGTGCCCAGGGGCGCGGAAGCCCACCACGTCGCCAGGGCGAACCTGATCCAAGGGCACGCTTTCGCCGTGCCTGGACTGCCAGTCCGCTAAATGGTTCATTTCCACGCCGGACTTCTTAAAGGCCATTTTCACCAGGCCCGAGCAGTCCACGCCAGAATGACTTTCGCCGCCCCAGTCGTAAGGGGCACCCAGATAGGTTGCCGCTTCACTTGTGACCGCTGTTGCGCTAGCGGGCGCAGTGATTGCATCATCCCCACCTTCACTGGTGTTTGCAATCCATGTGGGAGCTACTACCACTCCCACAACTGCAACCAGCACCGCCCCAAGGGCAAGCAAGACATAAGGACCTGCCGCAATAGCCCCAACAGCAGCAGTGACTAAGCGCGTAACGGACATTGTTAAGCGAACCGCTAACTGAGCAAGGCTACGGCCGACACGCGCCGCAGCGCGCGCACCCACGCGAGGAGCGCGCGTGATCGTGCGACCGACCCGCCGCGTTCTATACGCAGAAGGGGAGCGGCGGCGCACCTGGATCCCTTTACCAGTTTTTGCGCCGCGCTCGGTTTGTTTCCCTACCGCCGCGCGCGCCGTGCGGCGAATATCGCGCACCGCCTTAACGGCTTTTTGCGCAGCCTGCTCACTGTCTTGTACGAGCTGATCTAAAGCTTCTTCGGTGGCATCACGCTGCCCTGGAGACGCTGAGCGCGCGCCCTCAAACACCGTGCCAGCGGCACGAGCCCCAATTTGGGGACGTTTGAGGGCGTTCAGCGCATACGCGCCAGTGTGCTTGTAGACGCTCACGCGCGGGCCACCGTTTCATCAAACTTCGTAGTGAAAAGCTGATAGACCAGTGAGCTTGTGGGCATGCGGTAGTCCATCGAGACCGCCGCATCGCCCATCTTCAGTAAGCCCTGGCCAGGGGCCGCGTTCGTGAACGCGTCCACTTGCTTATCTGAGAATCCAAACAGATCACGCAACGCGTATGCGTCTGTTGGATTCTGGTTCAGCAAGGCCAAGACCGCGCTGTTTGCAAGCATCGTGCGCGCGTGGGCAGAGCCTAAAAGCTCTTCCACGTTTTGGGTGATACCCGTGGGCATCAACCCATACTTTCGTGCGCGCTGGAAAATCATCTTGCAGTACTGGCCCACGAAATCATTCGTGAACAGCAAGTGGAACTCATCCATATAAAGCCAGGTGCGACGGCCCTTGGCTTTATTTTCCACAACGCGGTTCCAGATCTGTTCGAGGACAACGAACATGCCGAACGTCTTCATATCGCTACCGATCTGAGAAACATCGAAAATCGTAAAACGATTCGAGGTATCCACGTTCGTTGGACGAGTCAAACCCGAATACGAGCCAACGGCATACAGTTCAAGAGCTGAAGCCGCCAGGTCCGCATCATCCCCAGGCACCTGAGACTCAGCGCGCAAACGATCATAGAGCGTGCGCATCGTGGGCATGGGGATTTTTACGCCCGCGAAAAAGTCTTTGTACATCGCGTTCGTGCATCGGTCGATCACGCTTCGCATACCAGCGGGAAGCGAGCCGACCGACCCGCCCAGGAGCAGTTCGCACATCGCCAGGACGAACTGTGCTTTCTCACGCCGCACGTCACCGTCAACAACGCTTGTTGTGCGCGCGATATCCAAAGGATTAATCGACTGCTCGGAGGTCGGGGAAATCACGACCGTGGTAGCTCCCAGGGCCTGGCCCAGGGGAGCGTATTCACGTTCGGGATCAATGATGATGACTTCATCATCAGGACGTGACAGGAGAACATAAGTCAGTTCTCCCTTAGCCATTTGCGATTTGCCCGAGCCAGGAGTGCCCAGGAAGAACGCGTTACCGTTCATGGTTTGAGTACGCGCGCCGATAATCAAGTTTTTCGACGTCCTGTTTTGTCCGTAGTAGATACCGCCCTCATCCATGATTTCTTGGGACGTGAACGGGATCAAAATCGCCGCAACAGCCGTATTCAGCGTGCGGAACAGCGGCAAGTGGCACACGCCCAGGGGCAAGCAAGCCCCTAAAGCGTCTTCTTGCATGAACGGGATTTTTTCCAAATGGCACGAGGCTTTACGGGCCACCTGAAGCACGCGCTCAACTTGAGCGGCCAAATCTTCAGGGGAATTGCCGCGAACCATCACCGTGATAGTGGCAGAAAACAGCTTCTCATTGGACTGTTCAAGCTGTGCGCGAAGCTCTTCAGCTTCATCGCGCGCAGTCTTGAGCTGGTGGGAAAGATACTCAGGAGTAAGACCGCGACTGACGTTCTTACGGCTTTCATTGATCGATTGCATATCCATGCCCGCGATCTGGCTATTGACCAGGTCCAGGCCTTCGACCTGATCCAAAGGCCGGTAATGGACGCTCACCACCAGGTCTGAATTAACGTCCGTTAATTCACGCACCAACCGATCCGACATGAAACGCGGCAGGTTGCGCAAGCACAAAACCTGAGCGTAGGAATCTTCCGCATCAATGAACTGGAATGTCTTCCCATCCGAAAAATCAAACGCAGCCGGGCACACAACGTCCTTCGTGGACATGCGCGACCCCACCAGATCGGGATAGGTGAAATCAAAGGGGATGCCACGGCGCAAAATCTGGTGCAGTGTCGCAACCCAGCCCTCGCCGTTCACGCGCTCAGCTCGGCAACCCCCGACCATGCGCAAATCAGCGACGGCCTTAGTTTCTATGCGCGACAAAGCGTTAGACGCGCTCGATGGATCATCGGCGCGCACCGTCACCACCAAATACTTATCGGTGATCGTATTGTTACGACCATCAGCGAGCTTAGAGCGGATCAGGGCGTTCAAATCGCGTCGCCACATGTCCAAAGCGTCGCCACACAAACGCACCTCAGCGCTCTTACGCAGCACTTGTGGATCCAAGAACCGGTTCACCACAACCATTTGCACGCGCTGGTCTGCATCAAACGAGTTCAAGAACCGCGCGTATTGTTCCACAATTGCTTCCTGGACACTGTCAGTAAGGACCTCATAATCCACGTCAGACAAGCGCAAAAGCATGGAGTACTGACCGCCGCCCAGGGAGCACACGCCCGATTCGCTGATCCACTCATACGGCAAAACCGCCTGAGCGTTCTTGCGCATACGAGCGCTCACTTTGATGGAGGTTTCGTTACCACCAGACGCGTTCGTTTCGCGCGTCTGCTTCTTTCGACCGAACATTTAAAGCCTCCCTTTCCCCACGAAACAACGGAGCATCTGCATAGATGAATTTCTGGTCACGCGTCTTTGAGGCCAGCGCGTAACGCGCCCAGGTCTCAAACCGCAACCCCTTGGGATGAACCCAACCAAACAAAGCCAACGGAATGGTTTCCAGGACAACGAGCCACTGCCCTAAGTCCTCAAAACCGAACCACCAGCACGACAAATACGTAACCGCACACAACGGGATCCCAATCCCAGCCAGGGCCAACTGCCGCCAAGACATGCCCCACATGACCTTGGGATCAAACGAGCGAATCTCAGAGAAAACCCGAACCTCAAGAGCCACAACAAACCCCTTATTGCTGTGCTTTGAACGGAGGCAAATACTTGGAGTTTTGTGGACCAGCTAAAATACCACCTTCTACTGCTTCACCAGTCATCCCCATAAAATGCCACGGCGTGCACGATCCTGAAGCATCGCAGATATCGATCACAACAATTGTCCGAGTATCTGTTCTGTCCTGGACTAGCGGCTGTTCATCTGGAAACTTCCACGAAACAGCCTTATCTAACCCAAACTCAGCGCGGCGTTCCCAACCGTCAGACTTTTCAACCTTGCCATCTTTAGCAAGCTTGAAAGTCAGATGCTCATCAGGCCCCCAACTAAGCCCGTACGTTTCAAACGAAACCCCGATGAAAGATTCTTTCGCCGCTTCAGAGCGCTTGCGAATCTCAGCCTTTTTCTTTTCCTCAGCTTCACGGGAGGCAGCATACTTATCATTTTCAGCTTGCGCCTGGTCCACAATTCCTTGAATCACGACAGGGGATTCAGCCCGGTCGATGCGTTCAAGAATTTCTTGCTTATGCGCGCCCCCAATCTCAGGCATCGCATTAACTTTCGCGATAGCGTCCTCTTTCGCCCGCGAAGAAGCACTTGAGCAACCACTAAGGCCAAGAGAGACGGTAAGTGTAAGCGCTACAAAAGGAACGAGTAGATTCTTTTTCATTGTTTTAGCCTTCCCCAGTGAGGGCACGAGCAATCTTTGTCGAACTAAACATAAGGATGATGAAAACAATCGGACCGATGATGAGATCCTTCATGTGTGATAGCGCCCAAGCAGCCGTGGGTGGAGAATCTGGTGTTGGCAAATCCGCTGGAGAAAGTCCCAAACGAGCTGAAAAAACGGTGGCATACAAGAAGATGACCGCAGAAAGAACCGCAAATTTCAGTGCAAGACCCGCATAGCGCTTCAAATACGTGATTGTGATTTGCTTCGTTTCAGGATGACCAAGGAAAGCAATAGCCAGCGTCGCAAATGCTGTAAGCACGTAAATTTCCGCAAAGGTCAAGAACACCACGATCTTGAGAGCAATATACGCAAAAACGGATATAAACCAAGGAATAGCAAGCAAGCTAAACAACACAGACCTGTCCAGCACCGACGCATTCTTCAGGTTTTCCCTTATAGCATCCCAATCAACTGAACTACCCACATCACTTACGCCCCCAACAGCAAGACGTTGAGCGAAACCAGAAGTCAGTGTATGAGCGATTTCTCTGATCGCACCAAGGATCAGATCAACGTGTTGAGCGGCAATGATGAGAAGAACCATCTTGAACATCGTTGCCGCAACGATGCGCACGCCCAGTTGCCGATCTCCTTCAGCATTGGTCGCCGTTCGTGCAAGCTCAAGGGTGCAGATAATCGCGATAACCGCACTGGCAACTGGTTTAACCACTAGCGAATTAACGGTCATGACCGCGCTATAAGCCGTCGCGCTGTATCCATCGACTGTTTCAGTCAAACCTGTATTTGCATCAAACTCTAATCCGATAATGCCTCTCAACACCATAACCAGCACATCCGGATCCATGATTTCACCCCCTTATTTGCCTCATCGCCTCACTTCTAGAGAGCGATAGTTTTAAAGAGGGCCGCAGCAGCAACGATCAGACCGCCACCCACGACCTGCCAAATACCGGTCTGAATCTGCGGGCCGTTATGATCACGCAGACCACCAGCAACGATGATCACGCCCCACACTGCCCACAGACCACCACCAATCACCGCGAATTTCGTGAAGAGGTCGAGGACCTGATTAAGAATCATGATGTAGTTCCTTTCATCAAACAGCGATGTTCGTTCGCTTTTAAGCGTAACGACCCTGCCCACCTGTAAGGGCAAAAATCAAAATATTGAAACAGTGAAACAAGAGCTCAGGCCTGGGCGCGTGAAGGTAGCGCAGGCTAAAGCCTGCGCTCACGCATCGCCCAGGGCGCGCGGGTTTGTGCGATGCACATTGCCGATAGGGGAGGGCGAGGGGTAAATCATCAAGCCCTTATCGGCTACTTCAAAGTGCGCGCTCGGGTACACGAGGCGTACCAGGTCGAGCTTAGAAACAAACAACTGCTTAAAGCGACGCACGCTTTGCAGCTGACTTCCAAACTGGGCTGCAAGGGCTTCCCAGGGAATGAGGGTGGGACGGCGCGCAGTAAACAAGCGGTAGGACATCCACACGTAAATATCCATCGCCAAAGGCCCGCCCTTATCGGACAAGAGCTTCAGAGCGCGCATATCCGTTGGAATCGGAGCATCCAGGATCGAGGAAACAAACGCAGGAGACAAGCGCACGCTATTACCCCACAGCGCGCCCTGATCGCCTTCATCCGTGTTATCCCACCACAACTCAAAAGCATCAGCCACGGGAATTTTCAGCATCCGCTGACGACGATCCCCACTACTAGTAGTCCCACCATCTTCAGTGAAAATAATGTCCGCACTAAACAAGCGCCGCGCTTGCTCACGAACAATCTTTCCCGACTTACCGCCATATGGGACATCCAGGTCTGAGAAGAACTCACGCAACGAGTCCGCAATCTCAATCGTGAGCGAACCGTCCTTATCCAAGCTGTTCTTAGAATGCACAACCTGAGTCGTGAGCCAGGGCAAAATCAACCGCGGATACTTCCCATACGGGAACAAGGGAACAGGCCGCCCCTCAGAATCAATATCCATGAGCGGGTTAATTTGCAGACGCATAGGCCCGTTCTGGCGAATCCACAAACCCCCGTTTGTCGCAGGGTCTTTATACGGCAAGGCGAGCTGAGCGAAAATACGCGAGGAATACCCAAGCGCGCCCGCTTCTTTCGCGTCCTCATCTTGGAGAGCCAGGGCATCTTTCACCCACTGAGCTGTAGTACCAAGATCACGACCCATGCCTGAAACAACCAAGGCACTAAGTTCTTCACCCGAAGACTGAGAACCACCGGCACCAGCGCCAGTAGGGATGTCATCACTGTTATTGCTAGGTATAATAGCCATCGGCTACCAACCCCCTTCTAGGCTAAGGGAATGGTGTGCAAGTGCCGTCTCTCGAGTTCCTGCTCGGAGGCGGCGCGTTTTTATGCACACGCGCTTACAAGATCGAGTCTAATCCATCTACCCTCATTTGCAACCAGTTTGGCACCCCAACAAACGATTCAAAATTGAATCCCAAAGGGTGGGGACTTTAGGGGCGCTTGAAGTGTATAAACACCCCGAAAAACGGAGGGCATACACTACACCAAGGGAGGTACTACGCTACACCAACACCCACCTTCCCCTACTCCCACAAGGGAAAATCGGCACGCATTTATACGGCTCTAGAGGGTGGGGACTTTGTGGGCGCTCGGTCCAGGCCAGGCCTGGGCAGGTTGTGGATAAGTGCCTAGCTTTCACCCTTCAAAGTGGGGACTTTGTGTACGCCTGCGACGAACGATGTCGAGGGGTGGGGACTTTGTGTACGCTTTCAATTTTTCGTTGATTTTCCGCCAGTTTCGGGGTGGGGACTTTGTGTACGCTCACCCCGAACAGGGTTTAGGGGTGGGGACTTTGTGTACGCAAAGTGGGGACTTTGTGTACGCTCACCCCCTACTTTGGCTTACTGCCATAAGGGAAAAGTGGTGGCTGCCAGAAGTATTAACCAGAATATTTACCAGACGTAGGGGCTGTGGAAACGGTGGATATGTGGATACGTGCACTGAAGCCGTATTTTCTAGGCATGCGGTTCTTGGGTTTCGCTTGCATGGCTCGCGTCAATAACGCGAGCACTAACCACGTGAGTTGCTGTTACCCGCGTGTGGCTATTCGCCACACCCGCCAAATCGATTTTTGCGAACAAAAATCGATGTATCGAAAACTCAAGGCGCTCACTGCGTGAGCGCCACAGGACCTAAGCAGATGGAAAGTTCAAATCCAGTCGTTGACAGCACCATCTTCAGTTGCTTTGTGGCTAGGGGACGATGGCTAGGTTTCTATTTCTTTAGACGATAGGAAAAATATTTACTCTCAGAGTGGGTACTTTAGGGGCGCACGTCGTGCGTAAAGGCCCGAAAAACGGAGGGCATACACTACAACAAGGGAGGGACTACGCTACACCAACAGTGATCTTTCCTTACTCCCACAAGGAAAACGCCCGACGTCAAACCCAGCAGTACCCACCCCCTAGAGGGTGGGTACTTTGTGGGCGCTTTCGACGAACGATGTCGAGGGGTGGGTACTTTAGGTGCGCCCAGGCCCAGGCCTGGGCTGAAACGGTCGCCTTTGTCCAGGCCTGGGAAAAGAGCTCAATAGGATTGACGCGCCGAACCAAAACCGGTGGCCAAAAGTAAGCCCGTGGCAACAACCCGTATCTAGGATTGTGGGCATGAGTATTACCGGTTACGCGCGAGTCTCGACAGAAGACCAAGACCTCGCAAGCCAGCTACAAGCCCTACACGCCGCAGGGTGCGATCCGATCTACCAAGAAAAGGCGACAGGGGCGAACATGGAACGGCCCGAGTGGAGGGCTTGCAATCGGGGCTTGGGTCGAGGGGACACTCTCGTAGTAGTCAGCATCGACAGGCTCGGAAGGTCCCTAAGCGACCTTGTAGCAACCCTGGAAGATCTGCAAGCCAGGGGAGTGCACTTTAGGTCCCTTCGTGAAGGCATCGACACCACCACGGCCCTGGGCAAGATGTTCTTTCAAATCGCCGCATCTTTCGCAGAATACGAGCGCGCACTCATATCCGAGCGCACCAAAGCCGGGCTGCAAGCAGCCAGGGCCAGGGGCGCAAAGATGGGCCGCCCCCACGCCCTCACAGATGAGCAGAAAGAAACAGCAAGGAAGCTACGCAAAGCCGGGGAAAGCGTCTCAGCAATAGCAAGAATCCTCGGGGTCTCACGCGCGACGGTGCGTAGAGCGTCTACAAGCTAAACCGCACGTGGTGTACACAAATTATGGGAGTATGGCAGTTTTTGAAAAAAGAATCCATTTTGCCTCGTACACGAGGCGAAACGCAAGCTGAAACGGTCGAATAGCTGTGTGAGATACAATACATTATTGGTTGAAGTGCCCACTAACAGTGGCGCAGAGGGGCATATTTCGGTACAAAAGAAATGCGACGCCCCGACTGCAATCAGGGCGCCGCTTAGTAGTTATCAACTAGAGAGTACCTCACCCTTGATGTGAAAGTAAATATTTACGCATCAAGGGTGAGTGGCCTCTCGTTAGTCGAAGGGAGGGCGTTATGTCCCCTCGAAAGGGATCCTCGTCTTGGATCAATCTTGAAGTTAATGTTGGCTCGCGCAATACCTATGGCCCTGGCTGCACTAGGGAAGTGGAAAAGCCGCCAGCGAAAGCTGTAGGAATTAAAGGAATTGTGGCGCGTGTTTTATTAGCCGTCATTCCGTTTGCCTTGACGATTGGTATTCATCACCTGGCCAACTGGCTAGTTCTGTAGCTATAGACAAGGCACCTGCTTTCCTCGTTACTTCGGTACGTAGACCGAGACCAAAATGTTCCCCTCGAGCCAACCAGGCTCGAGGGGAACATGCGGTAGCTTTTTACAATGATGGCGTGATCCAGCTAGTTCTAGTCCTAGTGAAATAGGCCTTATAAACATGGTCTTCTATAGTTGACCAACTATAGAAGACCATGTTTATAAGATGCGGGAGGAAGTAGCAGGAATTCCTTCCGTTTTCCTTGCCTAAACCATGCGTATTACGGTACGCTTGGTGCGTTGGGAGGAAAAGCTCCCCCAACACTCAAGGAGGGAGTGAAAATGTGGCAATTTAGCCGCATGGGTTTC
>ERZ781274.349-NODE-349-length-19220-cov-5.254840_pt1 | contig 19220 bp, 16 predicted proteins | sample MGYA00375852_ERZ781274 | MGnify/ENA primary metagenome ERZ781274 (study PRJEB29790, sample SAMN03653692) | human gut metagenome | host: Homo sapiens | place: USA: Dallas, Texas | collected 2013-07-09 | study: EMG produced TPA metagenomics assembly of the Gut...
TGGTGGACGATGACAGGATCGAACTGCCGACATCCTGCTTGTAAGGCAGGCGCTCTCCCAGCTGAGCTAATCGTCCATATGGTGACCCGTCCGGGAATCGAACCCGGGATACCGCCGTGAAAGGGCGGTGTCTTAACCGCTTGACCAACGGGCCAGAATGGCTCCTCGAGTAGGACTCGAACCTACGACCGATCGGTTAACAGCCGATTGCTCTACCAACTGAGCTATCGAGGAATGGTACGATTGTTATTATATGTTAGATTAATTATAAAAGCAAGCGTTTTTTTAAAAATTACTATAAATCAAAAGACGTTAACTATGACTAAAACACATAACGTTATACAAAAAATCAATTATTAAAAATATTGATAAGCAAGTCATTAAAATTAATATAATCTATATAAATGAATAAACATAGATAAATACTGTGTTTATAGAGATATCTTGAGGGATATTTTACTAAGAGTTAGCAATATAAGTATATTGAATATAATCGGTATACATATGCATTACAAAAAAGTTTAAACCTTTTATTTGAAAAATAATATCAAGTAGTCTAAAAGTGTATTTATCATCTTAGATATACTCTGCATTTATACGGTGATTTCAACCTAATTTTGGCCTCTAAAAGTGGATTAATATATAGGGTATAAAAATTCTTTCAACCTATGATTAACTATGACTTTTATCACATTGAAAATATAGTTTTTATAGTCGAAAATATGATGAAAATGAACTATTGAAATACCGAAATATATACAGTAATATTCATGAAAATAATTCTCAAAACATGAAAAAGCATTGAGAAAACTGTATAGTTAAGCCGTTGAAAGCATGTATGTTGTGTGTTACGATTGATGCATAGAGTTAATCTCGATGTGTATGAGAAACATATGTCTTATACACTTGAGAGTTAAAAGTTATCTCACGGTAATTTAGAATTAATATTCAACTATGTTCCTGAGGAGGGATTATCTTGCGCGAGATTCAAGTATCTGAAATCACAAAAACAGTCCGTCAAATGTGTATGGACGCAGCTTACCACTTGCCAAAAGACATCTATGAAGGCTTGAAAAAAGGCCGTGAAACAGAAGAGTCTCCAGTTGGTTGCATCGTTCTCGATCAAATCATCAAAAATGCAGAAATTGCTGATGCTGAAGATCGTCCATACTGCCAAGATACTGGTATGACATTGGTATTCGTAGAAGTAGGTCAAGATGTTCATTTCGTTGGTGGCGATCTTAAAGAAGCTATCAATGAAGGTGTTGCTCAAGGTTATGTAGAAGGTTACCTTCGTAAATCCGTTGTAGCAGAACCATTGTTCAACCGTAAAAACACTCAAAACAACACACCTGCAATCATCTACATCGATATCGTTCCTGGCGATAAAGTAGAAATCAACGTAGAACTTAAAGGCTTCGGTTCTGAAAATAAATCTGACGTAGCTATGTTGGTACCTGCAGATGGCGTTGAAGGCGTTAAAAATGCAGTTCTTGAAATCGTAAAACATGCTGGCCCTAACCCATGCCCTCCAATCGTACTTGGCGTTGGTATTGGTGGTACTATGGACCAAGCAGCTGTTATGTCCAAAAAAGCTTTGCTTCGCGATATTAGCACTCCTCACAAAGATCCTGAGTATGCAAAATTGGAAGAAGAAATTTTGGAAATGGTTAACAAAACTGGTATCGGTCCACAATTGGGCGGCACAACAACTTGTATCGGTGTAAACATCGAATGGGGTGCAACTCATATCGCCGGCCTTCCTGTTGCTGTTACTATTATGTGTCATGCTGCTCGTCATAAACACGTAGTACTTTAATCGGTAGGAGGTAATTACAATGGCTGAAACAATTCGCATTAATACTGAAGAATATAATGAAGAGTTTTCCCGTAAATTAAAAGTTGGTGATAGCGTTCTTATCACTGGCAAAATTTACTCCGCTCGTGACGCTGCTCATAAAGTTATGACTGAAGCTTTAGCACGTGGCGAAAAATTACCAATCGATTGGACTAACAAATTCGTTTACTACCTTGGCCCAACACCTGCAAAACCTGGTGACCCAATTGGTTCCGCTGGTCCTACAACTTCTGGTCGTATGGATGCTTATACACCAACAATGCTTGATCAAGGTATCAAAGGCATGATCGGTAAAGGTTCCCGTAAACCAGCAGTAGTTGAATCCATGAAGAAAAATGGTTGCACATACTTCGCAGCAGTTGGTGGCGCTGCAGCATTGATTGCAAAATCCATCAAAAAATACGAAGTACTTGCTTATGGTGAACTTGGTCCAGAAGCTTTGGCTGAATTGACAGTTGAAGATTTCCCTTGCATCGTAGTTGGCGATACTGAAGGTAACAACTTCTACGAACAAGGCCAAAAACCTTACAGAAAAATCTAATATCACCGCTGAGTGATTGAAAGAGGCTTGCTAATGCAAGCCTCTTTTTTATCTTATCTAATGCAAGCCTCTTTTTTATCTTATCTATAGATGTTCAATAATTATCACTGTACATGTATATATTTAATGATTATTACATTGTTTATTAGTATGATAGTGATATATGAAATTACTTTTATAGTTTATATATTATTATGTTAGATTCACTTTTGCTTAGTAGAGTAAAGTCTACCGATTCTGTCCATTTTGTGATAATATACATATAGATTTATACATTCAAAGTGAGTGAGGCGATATCATGACTTCTGTAGAAACTATTCGTCAGTCAGTGCGTACAGCGATGGCTGAATTGCTGGATTTGGCAAAGGTTCGAGAAGGTCAATTATTCGTGGTGGGTTGTTCCACTAGCGAAGTTATGGGTAAGAAAATTGGCACTGATTCCCACATTGATGTGGCTCAGATCCTATTTGATGAAATATATAAAGCTGTTAAAGCTAAAGGTCTTAATTTGGCTGTTCAATGCTGTGAACATATTAACCGTGCGCTTGTTATGGAACGTAGCGCGGTAACATGGGAGGAAGAGGTTAATGTAGTGCCTCAACGTCATGCAGGTGGAGCTATGGCTGTGACTGCTTATGAACGTTTTGAAGATCCAGTAATGGTTGAATTTATTAAAGCTGATGCTGGTATCGATATTGGGGATACTTTTATAGGCATGCACATGAAACATGTTACCGTACCAGTGCGACTCAGTATTAAAGAAATTGGTGGGGCCCATGTAACTGCTTGTCGTGTTCGACCTAAGAGCATTGGTGGTGAACGTGCTGCATATAATGAAGCGTTGATGTAGGGGGATAGTATGTCAAACGTAATACCATATTTTGTATTAGCTGTTGTAGCGCTTGGATTTTTTGCCATTTGTTACGCCGTTTTTAATCGTAATGATAGTGAAAGCCAAGCTAAAGATGAGCACCATGATAGATCTGTTACTAAATTTGATGGTGAACATCATAGAGAAAAGTCCGTTAATGAATCTAGGGTAGGCGATGTAACTGTTACACATGAAGGTGGAACCAATGTGTATACGGCCTCTGTGTTAGAGAATAATGAGGATTCTAATGCTTCTGAACCTGTGGAAGCTCATAAAGATACATCTTATAACCGACGAGATGGTAATCAATTACATGTGGAAAACTCCGAAATAGGATATTCCTTGGCCTTAGGTCATCATGCAGGCGAGACTGAGACTAAATCAAGTCAAGCTGACTTAAAAGGACAAGAACCTGTTCAAGATACATCTGTTTCTGCTGATTCTATTCCGCATGAATCTGTTTCACATGAATCTATTCAAGTAAATTCTGGTTCTCTAGAGAAGACAGAATCTGCTCCAACAGAACATAGTAATGATGAAACTATTATAATGCCTGCAGTTTCTGATGGTAAACGCTCTAATAGTGAGCATCATTCCACTCCATTGATGGATAAGACTATTGTTCTTGATGCTGTTACAGATGAACTTCGCAATCGCGCTAATTCTGTAGAGGATACGATTGCTATGGGCGAATCTGTAGAGGCTCTTGAAGCTGATGAAGCAGAACATATTGAGGCTACACAAATGATCGGTGGTGTCGATGAGATTAAAACAGCAGAAGGCCCATCTGTATTGGATGAAACACGCTTGTTTGATGCTTCAGAAATAGAGGCTCAATTGGCAGCCGCTAGTATGGTTGAAGAAGAGGTACCAACAGGGCAATGGGCTAAAGCGGCACATGAAGATAAATGTATTGAATTGGCAATCGCGCCATTTGTTCATGCCTTCGGCGTGTTGCATGGAGATACACAACATTATGTGGAATCCATTACAAGAGATGCATTAGCAGCTCTTAATATTACAAAGTTAGCTGAAGTCAACGCACTTTTAGACAATATTGTTATTCAAGAAGCATTAATGAGTATGCAAAAGGCGTATGCTGCTACGAATACAGAGTGGATGAAATCCGCTGCGTTAGGTGCATTCCTAGATGTAGTACAATCACCTAAGTCTAGTACACCGTACCTTGTAGCCTTTGATGCGTTACGTGTATTGCCACACTTGACATTAGGTCATTTCCAAGTCATGGCATTGACACTATTGCTACAATATTCTAGAAACTCTAATAATTATGGATTAATTCATTTCCAACATTATGTAGAGAAATATATTGAGCCATTTATTTCTGATTTACCTCAAAATAATTCTTTCTACCGTCAATTAGATTACTTACGCTGTACACAAGAGGAACGTGAACCGATTACATTAGCCCAAGTATTATCCAATTCTTATCCATTCGTGTTCAATTATCGTGGTTTCTCCAAGGAGGAACTCTTCCGTGCTACCGATGGTCATGGTGTGGATCCGCGCTATGTAGTGCGTAGCTTGAACTCCAATCTATATAAATTGGCTTTGGTTGATGAGTCTTTAGCACCACGATTCTTTAGACAAACACGCATTTCCGATTCTATGGTACAACGAGATCTCATCGCTCTTATGAAGAGTAAACCGACTGCTTTCAGAGGTCAAGAAGCACGTGATATTATGGATGATATTTCTCCAGTTCTACTAGATTTAGCGGATGTATTTGATCATACGCCGATGTCTAAAATCAGCTTAACATTGCTTGGCCTTTACTTAGGCCGTGCTCATGTGAAAGCAACTATTGGTGAAGAATTCGATTTATCTCATTGGTTCTAATAACCAAAGAAAATAATTAAACTATAAAAGGTCTCCCTAGATGATCTAGGGAGACCTTTTTCGTTTGATTATATGTTAGAAAGAATAATTGTATTATTTATTAGAAACGACGATTTGGTTACATGTTAGAAACTATTAAAACCAAATTCTTCAATTCCTTCAATATCTTTTAACGTTACCGTGCGACCTGTAATATCGATAATGCCTTCATCTCTTAGGCGCCCGAGTTCGCGGCTAAGTGCTGTGCGAGATACATTGAGTACTTCTGCCATTTGCTCACGGTTATGTGGCAAATGGATTGTTGTAGACTGCTGACGTTTATAAATGTCTGTTAAGTACGCGAAAATCTTCTCGCGCATACCTTTCAAGGTAAGATAATGAACCTTTCTTGTAAGGAGAATAGCTTTTTCAGATAAGTCCTCTAATAGGTTAGATAAGATTTTAGTTTGGCATTGTTGGCAATCTGGCAATGTATCAATAAATGTTTCGAGCGGAATGAACATAATTTTTGTAGCCTTCGTAGCCTTAATAGTAGCAGGCCATAATGGTTGCTTACTAAATAGCAATGCTTCACCAAAAATATCAGATTGTTCAAGATTCGCCATAATAACGCGTTGGCCCATTACATTTTCTCGAGTCAGTAAAGCGCTACCTTCGAGAATAACACCGATGCCTTCCATAGGATCCCCAGAGAGGGCGATGAAGTCATTTTTCTTATAGCTATGAACAATAACCTTTGCATTATGTAAATAGCCTTTTAATTCAGGCTCACCTAATTTATTGAATAGAGGACAGTGTATAAGAGTGGGCAGATATTGGTTGATAATATCGTTTGAAAGTATTTGCTTCATGAGCACCTCCGGTGTGACGAAGTCTATAGTAAATTTAAATGATTATTGTATAATAATAGTATAAGGTCAAATGACCTACCTGTTCCACAAGGGGAGTCAGGTAAAAATTTTGAAAAAGTTTTTTATTTGTTGCTCAAGCTACAGAAATTGTATCATCTTTACGTTATACTTTCAAATGTAATCAATCAGACACCTGATAATTCATCAGTGTAATGTATAGGTTTTATATTATCTAGCTTGAATGCGAGGAAGTCTCGCAAAGGAGGATTTTTAAATGAGCATGTTCTGTTATCAATGCGAACAATCTGCAGCACCAGGCGGCTGTACTGTACAAGGTGTATGTGGTAAAACTGCACCAGTTGCTAACTTACAAGACGAATTAACTGCTGCTTTAGTTGGTTTAGCACGCGCTTTAGACGTAAAAGGCCAAACTAAAGAAGGCGTTGACTATTTAATGCGTGGTTTGTTCATGTGTGTAACAAACGTAAACTTCTCTGAAGACCGCGTTCAAGAATTCATCGACGAAGTAAACGCTTATCATGCAAAAATCGATAGCGCAGCTCAAAACTTCGATTGGGAACAATTGTGGAAAGGTGAAGAAGATATCGTATCCCTTCGTTCCACATTATTGTTAGGTATGCGTGGTATGGCTGCTTATGCATGGCATGCTGCACGCCTTGGTTTCCATGATCCTGAAGTTGATGCTTGGTTCATCAAAGGCATGGTAGAATTCGCTAAAGACCACAGTGCTGAAGAATGGTTGAACTTGTTGATGGAATTCGGTCAAATCAACTTGAAATGCATGGCTATTCTTGATAAAGCTAACACTGAAACATATGGTACTCCAGTACCAACTACAGTACCTTTGACTGTAGAACCAGGTCCTTTCATCGTTGTAACTGGTCATGACCTTCACGACTTGAATCAATTGTTGGAACAAACTGATGGTAAAGGTGTAAACATCTATACTCATGGTGAAATGTTACCTTGCCACGCTTACCCTGAATTGAAAAAACATCCTCAATTGAAAGGTAACTTCGGTACTGCATGGCAAAACCAACAAAAAGAATTCGTTGACGTTCCTGGCGCATTCTTGTTCACTACAAACTGCATTATGCCACCAAAAGAAAACTACAGAGCTAATATCTTCACTACAGATATGGTAGGTTTCGACGGCTGTGCACACGTAGAAGAAAAAGCTGATGGCACTAAAGACTTCTCCGCTGTTATTGAACGCGCAATCGAATTGGGCGGCTACAAAGAAGCTCAAGAATTCACTGGCATCAACGGTGGTCACGAAGTAACTACTGGTTTCGGTCACGGTACAGTATTGGGTATTGCTGATAAAGTAATCGACGCTGTAAAAGCTGGCGCAATCAAACACTTCTTCTTAGTTGGTGGTTGTGACGGTGCTAAAGTAGGCCGTAACTACTACACAGAATTCGTAAAACAAACTCCAGATGATACTGTAGTATTGACATTGGCTTGTGGTAAATTCCGCTTCAACGACCTTAACATCGGTGAAATCGGTGGTATCCCTCGTATCCTTGATATGGGTCAATGTAACGATGCTTACTCCGCTATTCAAGTAGCAGTAGCTTTGGCTGGTGCATTTGAATGTGACGTAAACGACTTGCCATTAACATTGGTATTGTCTTGGTACGAACAAAAAGCAGTATGTATCTTGTTAACATTGTTGGCATTGGGTATCCGCAACATCTACATCGGACCTTCCTTGCCTAAATTCTTCTCCAGCAATGTATTGAACATTTTGGTAGAAAAATTCCAATTACATCCAATTACAACTCCAGAAGCTGACATGAAAGCTATCTTGGGCTAATAGGATCCATTAACTTATTAACTACAGTTCTACTTCCCCTCTCTTTTATGATTTAGGACTGTTGTTATAAATAACGCACCTTAGGTTCGCCTAAGGTGCGTTTTTTACTATTTTTGTAAAAGCTATCTATTAGATTTTGTATATTGATGGGGTCCGACATTATTACGACAACTAGATTACTAATGGGCACCACCTATCTCATGCCTCCATACGACGCGTAAGTCGGCCCTCAATAGGTGGTGCCCATTAGTAAAACGTTTGTGGAACATAAGTCCCATCAATATACAAACTCTTAGAACAACGTTTACGAGAATAGTAATGGGGTGGCAGGGAATTGAGTTGCTACTAGATGAGTTCTACTTATATAATTATTCGTAACGGTATTTATTTCTTTTTACGTAATGAGTTGTAGTTTTATAGGGGGGCGCTGTGTTTGGTATTTCACTGTTTTTAATGTTTTTATACTGCCTCTATTTTATAAAGCATCCTTATTTTGAGCTAAAGAAAGTTAATATTAAACGATCTAAAGTAATGCTTTATACGGAAGTTGGGTTTGGTGTTTTTTGGTTTATTCTTTTAAATACACCATATTATCAATGGGTTGTAGCTAAAATATTAAGCATAACAGGAGCCCTGTTTTGGCTTGTAGAATTGTGGCTAAGAAGAGGGGCTATTATTCAAGATTCAGCATTGGATGAGGAAAGAAAGGATGTACTTATAAAAAAGGCAAAATGGGATTTTTATACTGTTCTCCCTATAGTAATTTGCCTTATCCTAATGTTTATTTTTAATATTATTGCTGATATTAATTCTTTTGGGGATGGGACCTATTAGTTGAAAGAGAAAATATAGAAATGTATTTTGTATTTTCTTAAAAAATCGAGATGTTAAAGAAGTTTAATGTATCTTGAATAAGTTGTTTGTCCATTTAGGACAAACAAAAATGCCTCTAATGTGCATATAGACATTAATCAATATCGATTGTTATACTATAGGTAAAGTAAGAATTTTCTCACATTATTTATGTGTATATAGAGGCGTGTATGAATAGTATTTTTGATATTATAGGGCCTGTTATGATTGGCCCGTCTAGTTCGCATACAGCTGGTGCTGCGCGGCTAGGTAAGATGGCGCGGTGCATTTTCCGTTCCACACCTAAAAAGGTAGATTTAACCTTATATGGCTCTTTTGCTAAGACTTATAAAGGCCATGGTACAGACCGTGCCTTGATTGGGGGCTTATTAGGTTTTAAAGAGGATGATACGAATATTCGTGTTGCTCATAAATTAGCTGAAAAAGAGGGCATGGAGTATAATTTTATCGAGTCTCCTCTTGATGTAGGTCATCCTAATGTAGTTCGTTTTGATATGTACGATGAACATAATCGTCATATGACTGTGATTGGTCAATCTCTTGGGGGCGGTCAAATTATGATTACCGAAGTAGATGGCAATGATATGTCTATTACTGGCGATGAGTTTACTCTTGTTGTATTCCATGAAGATAGACCTGGCGCTATCTCTTTGGTGAGCCAAGCATTGAGTGAGTCCGATATTAATATCGCTACCATGCGCGTGTTTCGGAAGGGTAAGCACAAGGATGCAGTGATGGTCATTACTACAGATACAGTAGTAAATCCTATTACCGTTCAGTTTATGCGCGAGTGTCCAGGCATTCAAGATGTGATGACCTTTGAAGCGTTATAGGAGGGCGAATGATGAGTTATGCATACGATACAATTGCAGATGTTATTCGCCTAGCTGAGGAAAATAACATTTCTTTTGGCGAAGTAGTGCTGCGTTATGAATTAGAGAATTATGACCGCAATGAAGAGGCGGTTATTCGTGAAATAGAGCATCGTTTAGACATCTTTGAAGGTTCTATTCAAGATGGTATAGACTATGCAGAAAAAACAGCGTCTGGTATGTCCGGTGGCCAGGCAGCACAGCTTTATGGACAAACACCAAGATTTATGAGTGATATTGCGTACAAAGCTATGACCTATGCTATTGCTGTTAATGAAGCAAATGCAAAGATGTTCCGCATTGTTGCGTGCCCTACGGCTGGATCTTGTGGTGTTATGCCTGGTGCGGTGAAAGCAGTAGCGGACCATTACAAGCTAGATAGAGCAACTATGGTAAAGGGCTTCTTGGCTGCCTCTGGCATTGGCAATGTCGTAGCGAATCGCGCTTGTGTGGCCGGTGCCGTTGGTGGATGCCAAGCAGAAATTGGTACGGCCGCTTGTATGGCTGCCGGTGCCATTGTAGAAATGATGGGTGGTACGCCTCGTCAAGTAGGACATGCTATTGCATTGTGCATGAAAAACTTATTGGGCCTTGCTTGTGATCCAGTAGCAGGGCTTGTAGAGGTACCGTGCGTTAAACGTAATGGTTTCTATGCAGTTCATGCCATTACTGCATCTGAATTGGCTTTGATGAATATTGAAAGTCAAATTCCACCAGATGAAGTTATTGAAGCAATGAATAATATCGGTCGCGCTATGCCAGCAGCATTGCGTGAAACAAGTGATGGCGGCCTTGCGGTAACACCGACGGGTACAGCTATTGCAGAACGAGTGCAATCCTTATAGGATTGCACTTTTTTCATGCTTTCATTTGTAGTAAAATAAAGGTTAGACTAGTTCAGAAAGGAGTGTGCATGATGGAACAAGCCAATCGAATATTGACTGTATTGGAAGAAGCAGGTTATGAAGCCTATATCATTGGCGGAGCAGTGCGTGATATTTTGATGCATCAAAAGCCTCATGACTTTGATATTGTGACGTCTGCACGTCCTAATACGGTAATTGAAGTCCTACGCGGTCAAGATATTCAAACGACAGACTTAGTAGGAAAATCCTTTGGTGTAGTAGTAGCTACACTAGAAGGAAAGCAATATGAAATTGCAACGTATCGCACTGAACGATATGGAGCGGATAGTCATCGACCAGAAGAAGTCGCTTATGCCGATACCTTGGAGGAAGACGTGTTGCGTCGCGACTTTACGGTCAATGGCATGGCGATGAATCGTTTTGGTGAGGTCATAGACCTAGTAGGTGGACGTCGAGATATCAAGCATAAGACATTGCGAACCATTGGCAATGCACAGCAACGCTTTGAAGAAGACGCATTGCGATTATTTAGAGCATGCCGCTTTGTGGCAAAGCTAGATTTCTTACCTACCGAAGACTTATTAGAAGCTATGCCAAAGGCATTTTATCGTGTGCCTGGGTTATCTCTTGAGAGAGTCCGTAGTGAACTGGACCGACTCATGTTAGAGCCCGCTGTGGCTAAGGGCCTTGATGTATTAGTACAATCTCGCTTGGCCGAGTGCTCTTGTCGCGTTGTAGAAAATGGCATCGCTCGTGAAGTGCCTATTTTACCAGAGCTATACCATCTTGTGAATTTACCACAAGAAAAAGACTTTCACGAATTTGATGGTTGGTATCATACATTAGCCGTTGTATCTCATACAGAACCAGATTTAATATTGCGTTGGGGTGCACTGTTACACGATGTAGCAAAGGGGATGCCGGCGGTACGAGCTGTTATTAACGGACGTTTGACGGATCGTGGCCATGATACATTAGGTGCTGAAATGACAGAAACCTTGCTTACTCGTTTAGGTTACCCTAAGGCTTTTGTGCGCCGTGTAGCTTGGATTGTAAAAAATCATATGCGCTTTCACTATTTTGTACAAAATGGGGAAGCTAATGAGAAGAAGTGGATCCGTAAAGAGGCTCGCAGCGGTGAGTTTCGAGATAGTCAAATTATGCGAATTGCATGGGAACAATTATCTAAGGTTTGTGCTGCCGATGTGTTAGGCTGTGGGAAGCCTTATGCATCGACTGATGGAACCTTAGCCTTTGGTGAATGTATGGCAGATCTGAGCCTAGAGATGCCTATCCATACAAAGGATTTAAATTATGATGAACGTGTTATTAAGCTTGCAGGGAATAAAGTGGGGGAAGGATTGCAGTATTTATTAGGTCAGGTACAAAATGGAGTGATTACCAATGAACCAGATGCGCTATATGATGCATTAGACCATAAGTTACGCCGTCCAGTGGAGAAATGATGAAGTTATTAAATAAAGCGTTATTACGCATGAGTGATTGGAGTCGCACTACATGGTGCCTTGCCATACTCATGACCGTTGCTTTCGTCCTTATCGGTCGTTTAGCACAGTTACAGGTCTTTGATACCTTTGACCTAGAGAAGAAAAACTTATTACAAGTTCAAGTAGATAGAAAATTACAATCGCCGCGGGGTACAATCTATGACCGTAATGGCAAGCCATTGGCGATGAGTGTAGTTACAAAATCTTTATATGCGGATCCGAAGATGATTAAACAGTCTCCTCAAGAGATTGCGGAGCTCATCTCACCGTATGTAACGATGTCAAAAGAGAATATTGTAAAAGCTTTGCAAGAGGATACCGCCTTTGTCTGGTTGAATCGTATGATGGATGCAGACAAATCAAAAGCGGTACAACAAGTTATTAAGGATAATAATATTGCAGGCCTTAATTTCGTTGAAGAATCTAAGCGCTATTATCCAAATGGTGTCTTAGCGGCACAAGTATTAGGCTTTGTCGGCACTGATGATAAAGGGCTTGATGGTCTAGAAATGGTTCTTGATGACGAATTAAAGGGGGGCGTACAACAAGAAATTGTAGCTACTGATAATAAAGGGAATGCCATCTTTGGTTCCGTACTATCTAAATTTTTACCAGATAAGGGTAAAAGCGTAACCTTAACCATCGATGCAACAATTCAATTTATTGCAGAACGCGCCCTTGATAAGGCGATGGTTGATACAGGAGCTAAGCATGCCAGCGTTATCGTTATGGATCCAAAGACCGGTGAAATATTAGCGATGGCTAATCGTCCAAGTTATGATCCTAATAACTACAACCAAAGTGGTGAAGAGGCTTTCAAAAATATTGCGGTTACCAATTTATATGAACCAGGCTCTACATTCAAACCTATCATTGCATCTGCAGCTCTTGCAGCAGGCAAATGGAAGTTAGACACTGTGTATAACGATAAAGGGGCCTTTGCTGCCAATGGACATATCATTAGAAACTGGAATGGTGAGGGATATGGTCCTGTTCGTTTGCTAGATATTTTGAAGTACTCTATTAATACTGGTATGGCTGAAATTGGTACATTAACAGGTGCAGATATTCTCTCGAAATATATACGTGATTATGGCTTTGGCTCTGAAACAGGTATTGAATTGCCTGGTGAAGGAGCAGGTATTTTGTATAATCCAGAGGATATGAGTAAGCTAGACGTTGCGACTATGTCCATCGGTCAAGGTATTGCGGTTACACCATTACAAATGGTTCGCGCCTTTGGTGCACTTTCTAATGGTGGGGCTATGATGAAACCACATATCATCAAGTCTTATAGTAACTCTCAAGGCGATGTTACAAGTACGACTGAAACATCTGTTGTGGGACAACCAGTTCCGGCGGAAACCGCTAAAACCATTGTAGATATTCTAGAAAAAGAAGTATCCGAAGGTGGCGGTACAAAAGCGATGGTAGAAGGTTATCACTTCGGCGGTAAAACTGGTACGGCGCAAAAACTAGATACCAAACATGGCGGTTATCTCGACGGACAATACATTGCGTCCTTTATTGGCTTTGGCCCTGTAGAGGATCCAAAATTTGTAGTTCTTGTCGTTATTGATGACCCACAAAAGGGTTCTTATTATGGTAGTCAAATTGTAGCCCCTGTATTTAAGGACATCGTATCTCAACTTGTACGGTATTACCAAATGAGTCCGTATGTTAAAGAAAGTACACCAGTAGCTGTTAAAGCTGCTAATACATTACCTGAACCAAAACCGGGAAGTGATGGTTCTGTTACATTGCCTAACTTTACTGGTTTTACCTATGGTGAAGTGCGTGATTGGTTACATAAGGCGGGACTTGCCTTTAAACCGGATGGAACTGGTACGGCTACATCTCAAGATGAAAGTAGCGGTACAACTGTTCAGGCTGGTACAGCAATTACTGTTCATTTCCGTAGATAAAACGAATTCGGTCATAATTAGAAATTATAGACAGTTCGTTATATAATAGAATAAGAGACTTAGGTGCCTCTCCGGAGGCACCTTATTTTATAGATAGTTTGAATGAATGGAGATACTTATGATCGAATTACGCGGTAAAGCAGTAGCAGACGCTCACAAGGCGATTTTACAAGAAAAAGTTGCAGCAGTTGGCGACTCTGTAATTACTATGGCAGTATTACTCGTTGGTGAAGACCACGGTGCTCATATGTACGCTACATTTATGGAAAAGACAGCCAAGAACTTTGGCTATGGCTTTGTGTTAAAACAATTACCTGAAACGGCTACACAGGATGAAGTAGTTACAGCATTGCAAGAATTAAATAATGATGCGGCTGTTCATGGGATTTTACCGTTAATGCCGATGCCTAAACACATTGATACAGAGGCTCTTATCGATATGCTAGATCCTAAAAAAGATATCGATGGTCTAACTACGTATAATATTGGTCTTGTAACTGCCGGTAAAGGTGGCTTTGCCCCTTGTACTGCCAAGGCGTGCATGGCGATTTTAAACCACTATGATATTCCTGTAGAGGGTAAACATGTGGTAGTAATCGGTCGTAGCCAAGTGATTGGTAAGCCGGTAGCTCTTATGACACTTGGTGCACATGGTACGGTTACAATGTGCCATTCCAGAACCCCTGATTTGGCAGAACAAGTAAAACGTGGCGATATCGTTATTGCTGCAGCGGGTCGTGCTCATATGATTACAGCAGATATGATTAAGCCAGGTGCTGTTGTTATCGATGTAGGCATTAATGAACTAGAAGGTAAGACGGTAGGCGATGTTGATTATGAAGCGGTAAAAGATATTGCGTCTGCAATTACTCCAGTGCCTGGTGGTGTAGGCTCTGTAACGACTACTATGATGCTTGAAGCTGTATATGAGGCATACCATGCATGAGATGTCTATAGCAGAAGGTATACTTGATGTAGCCCTCGATACATTGCGCCAACACGATGCATCTGTGATTCATTCCGTTCAACTCGATTTGGGCCTTATGAGTGGAGTAGAGCCAGATTCTCTCCTATTTTGCTGGGAAGCCGTTACAAAGGGGACTGCAGCAGAAGGTTCGCGTATAGAAATTAATACGATTCCTATTGAAGGAAAGTGCTTGGATTGTGATAAAACATTTCCTGTAGAAAATTATAAGTTTATCTGTCCCTATTGTGACAGTCATTTCGTACAAACCATTGGTGGCCGCGAACTACAAGTGACCTCCATGGATATCGATTGATAGAAAGGTTAGGCATGCAAGTTCAAGTTAAAACTAATGTATTGGCAAAAAATGATGCCATTGCAGAGTCCTTACAACAGTTGTTTAAGGAAAAAAATATTTTTGTATTTAATCTATTAGGTTCTCCAGGGGCTGGTAAAACATCTCTATTGGAGGCAACTTTACATGATTTGAAAAAAGATTACCGCCTTGCTGTTATTGAAGGTGATTTATTTACTGCTAAGGATGCGGAACGGATTCATGAATTAGGCGTTCCTGTTATTCAAATCAATACAGTGGGAGGTTGCCATCTTGATGCACAAATGATTCAAGATGCACTAGGTGATTTAAATCTTGATGAACTCGATATGATCATTATCGAGAATGTAGGTAACCTTGTATGCCCTGCAGAATTTGAGATTGGTGAAAGCATGAAGGTAACTGTATTATCTGTTACTGAAGGTGAAGATAAGCCTCTTAAATACCCATTAATCTTTAAAGAGTCAAAGGCTATTCTCATTAATAAGATAGATTTATTGCCTTATGTACCATTTAAAAAAGACAAGGCAATACAAGATATACGTAATTTGAATCCAACAGGAGAGATTTTTGAAGTAAGTTGCACGGCCCATAATGGGTTAGAGCCATGGTTGACATGGTTGCGTGCGCAATTGGAGAGTAATCGATGAATCATTCTATTAAGAGCCGTATCGTAGCGGCACTTTTAGTTGGCCTATCTGCTACAACGGTAGGGTATGCGGCAGAACCGGCTATTTCGACTGTGAAACAAACTGCGGTGGAATCTACAGAGAATGCAAATGATGTTGCACATACGGATGATAAGACAACTGTAGAAGCAGCGGGAACTGATGCGGCTGAGTCTGTTGCGTATATAGATAATGCACCGATTAAAGCTGTTAAAATCGATACAAAGACAAAAAAGGAAAGCACTAAAACAGGATGGCTAGCTGAACAAATGGCAGTTACCGAGTTTGGTGATTCCATACAGTTTTGGCAAGCAGCTAGCGAAAATGAAGGTCCATTGCCTAGCGTAACGCAAAATAACTTGGCTGATATTGGTAAGTCTTATACGGCTAATAATTTGCCAGCTTTAGGGTCTGAAGATGATTATGCTATTGATGGGTATCGCTTAGGAGATCAGTTTGTAGCGCCTAAAGATGTAGAAAAAACAGTGGTTCGTGATAACTTTACGACGTACTATATGAAAGACTTGGAGGTGACCGTTTATACGGGACCTGCTCAAGAGCGTTTAGTAAATAATCAATTGCGCGGTCAAGGTGCTACTTATTTCTTTGAACCGAATACTATTACTAATATTCATAGTACGAAAAAAGGCGTCCACACTGTACGCGATATTGGTGTTGGTAGCACGCGCATGGAATTGGTATTTGCCTATGGTAGCCCTATTGCGATGTGGCGTGATTTGAAAAATGAAAGTTATATCTTCCTATATGAAGGTCATTCCGAAAATTCATGGTCTCGAAAAAAGGAATTTAATAGCTCGATAGAGAATACAAATAATAATAGCCAACAACAATCTATGCTAGGACAACAGAAAGAATATATTGCTTTCACCATCAAACAAAGCAATGTAGAGGCTGTTGATATGATTAGTGGTCAAGTATGGCCAAGATTTGGATTGCCTAAAGCTCCAGTATATGATTTTCAAGCAGGTAAATTGACTGCTGATGATTTTGTGTTGCGTGGCTATAAATTAAATGATTATTTTGTTAATGATCCCAATAATGATTGGAAACATCAAGGTATGTTGTTTGGGTCCACATTTATTGGATATAACGAATATGGCGTGAGTGTTGATAAAAAAAATCTCATCAATCGTGTTCTATTAAATATTTACACGCCTACTCGTCGCGGTATTGCGATGGGGGATACTAAATACTTATTGCTCTTTGTATATGGTATGCCTACTCGTATTGTTGAATCTACAACAAATGCGGGCACATCTACTGTATATGAATATAAAAATCCAGCGGCAAGCGACTCATATTTACAGTTTGCCCTAGATGATAAAAACCAATATATCAAATCCGTTATGTTATCTGACCGTCCAGTTAAGTAGGAACGGTTACAGCGAGGAGGCAAGGGATATGGTTACAGTTCAAGATGTAAGAGAACGTTGGGAACAAATTCAAGGTGATGATGAACGCATATTGTTTATCGTTGGTGGTCCTGGTTCTGGTAAAAGTTTGTTGATTCGTGAATTATCTGAACAAAAAGGTTGGAAGTACTTAGAGGCAAAACAACTTATTGAAGAAGAGTTTTTATTAGTACCTCGTGATGAAAGACCACAACTTGCAGAAGAAGTAATTCGTCGTGCATTAAGTCGCAGTGATACAGAAGTTGTTCTTATCGATGGTATTAATGTATTGTTTGCACCGATATTAAATTTAAATCCTCTTGAACTATTAAAGACTATTAGTAAAACATATCCGATTGTTGTAGGTTGGCGTGGTCATCTCGAAGGTGATCAATTATACTTAGAACACAATAATGATCCAAAACATGCGGTAGTGACAATCACTAAACCTGATCGTGTTATGGTTATTGATTAATAGAGTTATATTGATTGTTGAGGGCATTATATATTGCCATGAGTTATGACCGCATATAAAAGGCAGGTGATATCATGGACCAATATGTAATTGCCCTCATTTTAGGTGTTATAGAAGGTATAACAGAATGTATTCCTGTATCTAGTACAGGGCATATGATTATAATTGGGCCGATTCCTGTGATAATAGGTCTTTTGGTAGGCGCCCTTTTTATGATTTATGCAGAAAAAAGACGAGTGACTACAAGACTGGTTGATTCTGTAAATAATTTATCTATATACCAATGCTTCCGGATTGGACTCTATCAAATGCTTTGTTTGTGGCCTGGATTTTCGCGGTCTGGTGCTACCATTGCAGGGGGCATGTTAATCGGTTGTACTCGAAGAGCTGCTGCTGATTTTTCGTTTATCATGGCTGTACCAGTCTTTATCCTCCTTTGGGTACTATCGGATAATAGTGGCTATATTAGCAATTATCTATCTTTATCTATGATTGCCAATGAGGAAAAAATGAAGTTTAAAAAGTTTAGAAAAAATACTTGCATAGGGTATCGTTTCATGTTATTATGATTAAGCACTAAGGGATACCGCAGTGAACGAAAAAAACTTCAAAAAAGTTTTTAAAAAGTTCTTGACACTTAGTGGGACGGATGATAAAATACATCTTGTCGTAATGATGCTGGCGTAGCTCAATTGGTAGAGCAGCTGACTTGTAATCAGCAGGTTGTGGGTTCAATTCCTATCGCCAGCTCCATTTTATTTTGGAGGGATTCCCGAGCGGCCAAAGGGAGCAGACTGTAAATCTGCCGTCTTCGACTTCGAAGGTTCGAATCCTTCTCCCTCCACCATTTATAGCGGGGTGGAGCAGTTGGTAGCTCGTCGGGCTCATAACCCGAAGGTCGCAGGTTCAAGTCCTGTCCCCGCAACCACAAAAATTCACAGTGAAATGATCGTTCATTGTGCTGGTGTAGCTCAGTCGGCAGAGCGTATCCTTGGTAAGGATAAGGTCACCGGTTCAATCCCGGTCACTAGCTCCATACATGGCGGCATAGCTCAGTTGGCTAGAGCAATCGGTTCATACCCGGTGTGTCCGCGGTTCAAATCCGTGTGCCGCCACCATTAAACCTCACATTGGTGAGGATTTTTTTATTTCTCCATAAAATATAAATTGAAGCTGATGAGTGTAAGGATTACATTTGTCAGTTTTTTTATTTTAGAAGAATATTTGTATTTTTAGAAGTTTTTCTATATATGGTATAATAATGTATAAGGGAATCTTATATTCCATTGATAAATTAGGGTTAATATATTATATTAATACTAGAATGTAATTTGTTTTTGTGAAGGAGGATACAATCCTAATGGCAAAAGAAAAATTTGAACGTACGAAACCGCATGTTAACATTGGTACAATCGGTCACGTTGACCATGGTAAAACTACTTTGACAGCTGCAATCACTAAAGTATTGGCTGAAAAAGGCCAAGCTGATTTCCAAGATTACA